>Ga0222663_1000318_pt1 | contig 21684 bp, 2 predicted proteins | sample AntAcemetagen602_FD_179852 | JGI IMG/M metagenome (GOLD analysis project Ga0222663, IMG submission 179852) | Saline water microbial communities from Ace Lake, Antarctica - #602 | ecosystem: Environmental > Aquatic > Non-marine Saline and Alkaline > Saline | place: Antarctica: Ace Lake | collected... | reverse complement strand
CCGCTGTGGTCAGGGGCATTTCGTCCAAGTGAATGATTTGTCGCGGCACCAACACCTGCGGCAGGCGTTGTGCCAATTGTTGTTGTAGCGCATCTACAGATGCGTCGCCCACCACGACAGCCACCAATGCCGTTGGGTCCGTTTTTGGCACTGCAATCACGGCGGCCTGCGTGACGTCGTCGTTGCGCATAATCTGCGCGGCCAGCTCTTTTAGTTCAACACGTATGCCGCGCAGCTTAAGTTGATCATCCGCCCGACCCACAAATGACAGCCCATAGGGATTTGCATGGACCTGCACGAGATCACCCGTGCGGTACAGCAGGTCGTCTTGATCATCGGTCAGCGGATTTCGCACAAACTGCTGCGTTGTCAGATCTGGCCTGCGCCAATAACCCCGCGCCAGTCCTGGGCCGCCGACTAAAAGCTCTCCGACATATCCGGGCTGAACCTGTTGTCCATCGGCGTCAAGCACCCGCAAACGATGCCCGCCAAAGGGGTCACCCAGCATTACGGGACCTGTACCAATTGATCCCAAAGTACTGCAAATGGTCGTTTCCGTTGGCCCATACCCGTTGATCAAACGACGGCCCTGCCCCCATTGCTCGGCGAGCTCAGGCGAAATCGCTGCCCCTGCCGTGATCAACACATGCAACGACGGATAGGAGCCCTGCGGCAACAATGACAGCGCAGGCGGTGTAATTGTCAGGTGGCTGACCCCAAGGACGTTGATCAACTCGGCCAGATCGTCGCCCATCGGTTGGGCAACCTGCGCTGGCAGCACCAATGTGCCCCCCTGCCCCAAGGCCAGACAGACCTCCCAAATCCACGCATCAAAGCTGGGCGCGGCCAGCTGCAACACACGCGGAGGGCCGTCGGGGCACAAACTATCCTGATGGGCGGCCATATTGGCCAGATTTTCAGGTGTGATCATCACACCTTTGGGTGTGCCAGTCGTCCCCGATGTATAAAGAATATACGCCAACCCGTCTGCTTGCTCTCGCAGATCAGCGTCACCTTGGCCAAGTTGCACGATCCCGTCATCTTCCAGCACACAGATGGGCGCCGCATCCTGCAATATCACCTGATGGCGGTCCTTAGGATGGCTGGGATCAAGCGGAACATAGACCGCTCCCAATTGCAAAATCGCTAGAAACGCCACAACCCTTTGGACACGATCCGCACAGGCAACCGCGATCCTATCACCAGCCTGTACGGTGCCGATTTTAGCTTTCACAACGTCAATGGCAGCTTCAAGTTCCGCATAGCTGATCTCACGGCTGCCCGCGATGAGGGCGATATTGTCGGGTACGGTGCTGGCATGATCCTGAACCAGTGCGTGAAACAATGGCACCGCTTTTTTTGCCCTCTCCGGTGTCGCCCACTCCAGCCAAGCCTGCGTTGTGGACGCGGGCAAAGACATTGCTGACACCTTTTGATCCGGCGCATCGATGACCTGTTCCAACAGGTCAGCAAACGCGGCAACAAGGTCTGCCATCCGCTGATGGGAAAACAGATCGCTTGCATACTCAACAAACATGGTCAGATCGTCACCGCTGCTGACAAAGGACACCAGCAGGTCAAATTCATGCGCCAGCGGGGGACTGGGCAGGGTTTGTACCGCAAGCGCGCCTTGACCAACCGTCGTCAGCGGGAAGTTTTGAACGACAAAACCGATCTGCGACAATGGGTGCTGCCCGGTCTGACGCGGCGGGTTGATAGCTTCAACGACACGGTGAAGTGGCAACGCATCATGATCGAAGGCCGACAAAACAGCGCTGCGCACGTGCCCGACCAACATGCTGAAATCCTGTGACGGATCGACGGGCGCTCGGACCACGATAGGTGCGGCCAACAACCCCATCACCTGTTCTTGCCAGGCTTCTTTGCGGTTGGCCGAAACGGTGACAATCGCCGTATCCGACTGCCCTGTCAGCCGGTACAGCAACGCATTGAAATTGGCGAGCAATACCATGAACAGACTTGCCCCCTGTTCGGATGCCCATTCCTGCACGCGCCGCGCCAAGTCGGGATCAAACTGGTGTGACACGGTCTGAGTTGCGCCTGCACGAGCGGCCTTGCGCTGCTGGTCCAGCGGAATTGCATGAGTTGCTGGAAGATCGGCCAACGTCGTTTGCCAATAATGCGTCAGCTGCGATGTGTCTGCTGCTTTTTCTTTCGCGCGTTCCCAAGCGACGTGATCAGCAAAGTCTTTTTCTGTCCATGTGGGCAATGGACCCGCATAAAGCTCGAACAATTCTTGCAACATCAAAGTGCTCGACCACCCGTCCGTGATCAGGTGGTGCTGCACAATTTGCACCAAGTGCTCTTGTGGTCCCAACTGGTACAGCGCGGCTCGGATCAAGGGCGCCCCATGCACGTCAAAGGGGCGCAAAGCCTCAGCATCCAACACTGGGCGCAGATCATTCACATCTGCACCGCTGTAATCATAAAACGCCATCACGCGGGCCGCGACGTCTCCCGCTCCGATCCCCGTTTCACCCTCGAGTGTCGTGACGCGCGCCCGAAAAATCCAGTGTCGCTCGCACATCTTGGAAAAGGCCGCACACAGCGCTTGCTGATCCAAGGCGCCAGTTAAGTGCAGCGCCATCGGCACATGGTACAGCCCATCGCCCTGTCCGCTGTGTTCTGAAAACAGCATCTGCTGTTGGGCGGCCGAAAGCGGGCTCCATGCGGCACCTGTAGACACAGCATGATCAGGAACATCAGAAGCTGGGGCAGGTGCCGCAGCGGCGATGAACGCCGCCATCTCACGCAGGGTGGGTGCATCAAAGATCTGACGCAACGGGTAGGCCACATCAAACCGAGCTTTTACCTGCGCAATCAGCCGTGTCGCCAACAATGAGTGGCCGCCAAGTGCGAGGAAATTATCATCCGGTGTGATTTTCCCGTGGCCCAACAACCCTGCCCAGATCTCGGCCACCTGTGTTTCTATGGTTGTCATGCCAGCGACGTCTGCCAAAGCGGGCGTTTCTGATGTGGCTGGCAAGTCTTTTTCAATCGGGCGGCGTGTTGTCACCCATAGGCGGTGGCGTGCGGCCACATCAGAAGGCGACATCATAATTTGCGCGGCATCGTCCATCGTCAACGCCCGCATCAACGCGGTATAGCCATCGTCAGGCCCCATCTGGATGCCGTCAAATGTACGGGCCAGCTCCGGAGTGTCGCTGTCTTTGTCGTCCGACATCCAAGCGTCGATGTTCACGCTCAGCCAAGGGGCACCCGCCTGCCGTTGGGAAGCAGCCATCGCATCAAGATACGCATTTGCCGCACTGTAGGCGGCAAAACCCAAGCCCCCCAAAACGCTGGCCAGAGACGAAAACAGCACCACAAAGTCAAGGGGCTGATCGTCCAGAACATCCCGCAAAACCATCGCACCATCGCGTTTTGCACGTAGTTGGCGTTGCGCCATCTGAGGAGAAAAATCGCCCAAGGCATTATGGATTTGCAACCCAATATCACCTGCTGTATGAAAAACACCCGCCAGCGAGCCAAATCGGTCACGCACATCACGCATGACACCGGCCATCACATCTGCGTCAGCGACGTCCCCTTGGAAAACGGCGACTTCGGCGCCTTGGTCTTCAAACGTCAATAGCTTGGCAAACACTGGGTCAGACGGCCAATCGGAGCGGTCCGGCACAGCACGACGTGTCAAAAGCGCCAACCGTGGTGCGATCCCATCTCTGATCAATCTGCGGATTATTGTGAGGCTCAGCCCGCCCAAACCACCGGTGAACAGATAGGCCCCACCATGCCGCAGCCCATGACCGGCGGATGGTATCGGCAAGGCGGCAAGCGTAGGGGTCCAACGAAACACCCCGCGCCAAGCTTCGACCCCATGCGCGTGGGGGCAACCAATCAACTTGGCCAGCTGGTCCAAGTTTTGGTCCTGCGGATCGAGATCGACGAGACTAACGCGCAGCTCTGGGCTTTCTTGCGGCAGAACCATCGCAGGGCCAAGCAATAGGCTCGCGTCGGGACGGATGGTTTCATGTCCGGTAACCGTCGTTAAATTATTGGTAAAGATCACAAGGCGTGCGGGATGATCGTGGGCGATCAGCCCCTGCCCTAATCGGGCAACATGTTCAAACGCATGCGGCAGATCAGCATCGTCAACCGGTTCGAGATCCGTGAAATCAAGGATCAAGTCAGGGCTATGCGCACGCAAGACCTGAGCGTAGTCCTGCACCGGCGTCATCTGCCAAGTCACTTTTGCATCACCAACGGTGGCCATGATTGCGTCGCGCGCGGTCTCGGGGGCGTTGAACACAACCACAGACTCCGGCGCTTCATTGCCGTGACCAAAGGGCGCTGCACGTTGACAACTTGGGACCGAAAACCAATCCGAAATGTGCGGCTTGCGGAGCTGTGAAACTGCAACCGGAGCCGATTGCTGAGGTTGCGCATCAATCCAGCAACGTTGCCGCTGAAACGGGCTTTGGTTGGGCAATTGCACCGCGTCAGGGTCACCCTCTGGCATCAAAGACGCAAGGTCCACAGACCCGCCCAACGCCCACAAACGACCAGCCGCAGCATAAAAATGCTGAAGATCATCCGCGGTTTCAAATTTGGGGTGAGGCAAAGATGTCATACAGGTGGCCCCACTGATGTTAGACCCCAGTATCTGGGACAAAACGTTACTGGGTCCGATCTCGATATAAACATAGTCGGCGTTGTCACTCTCAAGCGCGGCAAGGGCGCGATCAAAGCGAACAGGCTGTCGCAGGTGATCCCCCCAATAGGTGGCGCTTGCGACCTCGGCGGAGACTTCATGGCCCAGCATCGCCGAAACATAGCGCAAACTGGGAGAGGTCATCGCGATTTTGCTCGCTTCTTCGCGAAGCGGGGCGACAAACGGATCCATTGTGGGTGAATGGGCCGCGAGACTGACATGCAAATGTGCATACTCAACATCCCGCGAATCCAGTGTCGTTTCAAAATCGGCAAGAGCCTTTGTTGGCCCAGCCACGACACACATCTCGGGTCCATTAATCACGCTAATCTCGAGATCATCAGGCAGGACGCTTTTGATTTCGGCGGGACTATAGGCCAATGCAGCCATTGCACCTGGTTCTGTTTGGTCCATCAATCGACCACGTGCGGCCACCAGCGCAAGACCATCAGCGACTGAAAATACACCCGCAACCGCCGCTGCTGCATATTCACCGCTGCTGTGGCCCGTGACCGCTACGGGCCGCACACCCAATGAAGCCCAAAGCGCCGCCAAAGCGACTTGGACGATATACATCAGCGGTTGGGTGATCTGCATCCGATCCAACAAATCAGGCGCACCGCTGTCTTTTTGGAAGAACGTACCAAGCGTATGGCCTGTCGCTTTCAGGAAAGCCGTCTCATGCTCATCGCAGCACGCACGAAACACTGGGTTCAGACGGTAAAGCTCGGACGCCATTCCGATCGTCTGACCGCCATGCCCTGAAAACAAAAACAACGGCTGTGGTGAGGCTTTGCCTCGCTCAACCGGTTGCGCAGCCCCAAGGGCGTCTGCCATCGCGGTCGACGTCCGGCCAACCGCGACACCGCGCCAAGCCAATCCACCATCGCTTGGCACCTGAGCCTGCCACAACGCAACGCCAGCATCACTCAACTCAGCCGCAGACAGCCGATCTGCCCACGTGCTCAAGGCTGCCGCGTGCCGCCGTGCCGCAGCAGCCGTTTCCCCGCTGAAGGTCCAGAGCGCAGGTGTTTCAGACACCGGACCCGCCTGCCGCACCGCTGGTTCTGTGGCAAACCGGTTTTCGGCCACGATCACATGGGCGTTGGTGCCACCAATGCCAAACGAACTGACACCCGCGACGCGTTCATTACAGGCATCAGGCCAAGACATCAGATCGCTGTTCACCGCAAAGGGCAGTGCATCCAATCCCAGATCTGTGTGCGCGCGTTCGTGATACAATGTGGCGGGGATTTGACCTGTATTCACCGCCAGCGTCGCCTTGATCAGCCCTGCTATTCCAGCAGCCACACCAGCGTGACCCATGTTGCTTTTGACCGATCCCAAATAGGTCGTAGACGATTGCGCAGCGGGGTCTTGCCCCCAGACCCGCGCAAGAGCGGCCACCTCAATCTTGTCACCAAGATCGGTTGCGGTGCCATGCGCTTCGACAAATCCAACCTCATGGGGTGCGACGCCCGCGATTTCTTGAGCTTCGGCGATGACACGCGCCTGCCCGTCAACACTCGGCGCCGTATACCCTATCTTGTCCACGCCGTCATTGTTGATCGCGCTGGCGCGGATGATGCCGTAGATTTGCGCGTTCTTGGCAAGAGCTTGATCAAGGGCTTGCAAAAGCACGATCCCCGCCCCCGCGCCATTCAGCGTCCCTGCGGCTTGATCCGAAAAGGGGCGGCAATGGCCATCCGGCGACAGGATCATTCCCGGTTGATACAGATATCCTAGGGGCGCCGGAGCAATCGCGACACCCCCCGCCATGGCATAATCACACTCTCCCTCGAGCAGACTTTGGCAAGCAAGATGCACCGCCACCAAGGATGTCGAGCACGCCGTCTGGACCGTCATACTCGGCCCCGTAAGATTCAAACGGTAGCTGACTTGCGTGGCCAGATAATCTTTGTCGTTGGCCAACATCGTCTGAAAATCACCAAAGGTCTCGCGGATCTGGGGGTTCGACATGATGTTGTTCAGAAAATACCCGTTGGATCCGCTGCCCGCAAAAACACCCACCGATCGCGGTGTGTCATTTTTTGCCAGACCCGCCTGCGCCAATGCGTCATGGGCACATTCCAAAAAGACCCTGATCTGTGGGTCCATGATCGCAGCCTCGGCTGGACTTAGCCCAAAGAAATCCGGATCGAACTGGTCAATTCCCTCGATCACCGCCGCGCGCCGCACATAGGCGGGATCGGCGATTAACGCGTCCGTAACACCTGCTGCACGCAGCTCTGCGTCGTTGAGGGTTTCCAGTGTGTCGCGCCCCTCCTGCAACATTTCCCAATAGGCTGCGACGCCGTCAGCCTGTGGAAAGCGACTCCCAATCCCGACAATCGCGATTTCGCGGTCATCGACAGGGCGCGGCGTATCTGAGGTGTTGCGTGTCATGGGCGCGCGGTCTTTCCTGCGTTAAAGGCTGCTGTCTGTGCGGCTGCGACGCCGGCGATTTTTCTGCGCCGCCACGCGGCCGGCACTGCGGGTGGTGACTTTGGTTGTTGTTTCGCCACCAATCAGCTGGGCCTGAGATTTGATCGTGGGATGTTCGAACAATTGCACCACTTTGAATGTCGTCTGCCCGACGTCTTGCAACTGCGCGTGCAGCTCAAGTAAAATAATCGAACTGCCGCCCACGTCAAAAAAGTTATCCGTGGTGCTAAGGTCATCGCGCCCAAGCAGCTTTTGCCAAATCTCCATGATCTGGGTTTCACGTGCTCCATCCGCAGTAACGCGGGTGCGGGTCGAGGCGGCGAAATCAGCATCGGTCGGAGCGGGCAATCCTGTGCGCAACAATTTACCTGTCGCAGCGCGCGGCAAGGCGTCATGCTGCATCCAATAGGCTGGAACCATGTAATCGGGCAGTGTCAGCCTAAGCGCATTCCGCAAATGATCGCTGTCCAATGACGCCGTGCCCACCAGATGGGCCACCAGTGCGGTGGTGGTGCCGGTTTGATCCGCCAAGGGCACAACAACGCATTCGGCCACATCGGGCAGGTTACACAGCGCGTTTTCAACCTCTGTGACGTTCACCCGGTATCCGCGGAGTTTGATCTGCTGATCGCGCCGCCCCAGATATCGGAGCTCTAGCAATCCATTGGCATCGGGCCAAATCACCCCAAGATCTCCTGTGCGGTAGCCCCGATCACCGAAGACTTCGACCGTGGCCTCTGGCGCGTTATAATACCCCAAGGCCACTGGGGCACCCGTGACGCAGATTTCACCTGGAACGCCAATTGGGCAAGGTTGCCCATCAGCCGCACGCACCATGATTTCGCTATTGTGAACCGCTGTGCCGATACTTGGGAACTCCGGCCAGGTTTTTGGATCATCGTTGAGGATTGCTCGGCTGACCACATGGGTTTCGGTTGGGCCGTATTGATTCACCAAACGCGCGCCCGTGGCCGCAAAGAAAGCCCGTACATCTGCGGTGATATGCAGCCGCTCTCCCGCCGTGATGATGGTTTTCAGCGCCAAATCCTGCGGTGCCATGCAATGGGCCACTGCCAATTGCTGAAGGGCTGCGAAAGGCACAAACATTTGTGCGACCTGCGTGTCCTGCAGATGCGCCAGAAGTTCCGGCACATCTTGGCGTTGTTGATCGTTGATCAGGATCAACGTACCGCCAGAGGCAAGGGTGGCGAAAATTTCTTGGATCGCGACATCGAACCCGATGGCCGTGAACTGCAAACAGCGGGCCTTATGCAGAAAATACGGTTCCTGCAATTGAAAGGCGATCAGGTTCGCCAGCCCGCGATGCGGATAGACGACCCCTTTGGGCGTCCCTGTAGAACCAGAGGTGAACAACAGATACGCCGGATCAGACGGGTCACGCTGTACCGGTGCAATCGGCTTCGAATGAGGTGCTTGTTGATGCGAGATGACCGGACAGTCAGGCGTCCAATCCGCTTGCCCATCCGTCAAACACGCCGCCAACTGTGCCTCTTGCGCGATCAACTCTTGCCGCGCAACTGGCAAACTGTGGTCCAGCGCCACAAAAGCAGCACCCGATTTGAAAACGCCGACAAGGGACGCAATCAATCCAAACCCCCGTTGCAACGACACGCCAACTCGGTCACCAGGCCCGATACCTGCGGCGTTTAAACGCCCAGCGATTGCATCGCTCCATTCGGCCAACTCTGCATAACTCAGCGTCGCATCACCCATCTGGGCTGCGGCGGCATCGGGAGTTTGCTCAACGTGCGGAATGATCATGTCGTGAACAAATTCCGCATCGGCGGTCACATCACCAATCAGCTGGGCTGCAGCCCCCGCCACTGGCAATGCGGCCACCGTTTGATCCGGATCTGTCAGGCCCGCGCGAAGTATCCCGACAAACTGATCCGCCATCCGTGCCGCTGTATCAGGGGTGAATACATCCGTTGAAAACTCCCAATGCAGATCAATCGTCCCATCCGGTTGGTCCAACAAAGTGGCCAAGATATCATATTTCGCTGTCGCAGTTTCAAACGGCACCGAAGTGAGTGATACATCCCCCAATCGGGGTTGTCGCGCTGGCGTGTTTTGATGATTGAACATCACCTGAAAAACCGGCGCGACGGCCGTGTCGCGCGCCACATTCAGCCCATCGACCAAGTGTTCGAATGGCATGGATTGATTGTCCAAGGCCACAATGGTTCGGGCGCGGATCTGATCCAGCAGCTGTGCAAACGTCATATCCGAAGACAGCGCGCCGCGCAGCACCATGCTGTTGGCAAATAACCCAATGAGGGATTGCGCATGGGTCGTCTGCCGGTTGGCCACCGGAACCCCAACCAGCAAATCGTCTTGCAACGACCAACGATGCAAAGCCGCCATAAACGCCGTCAGTCCAATTATGAAAACACTGGTCGAGGTGGCTTTGGCGAACGTCTCAACCTCAAGCGCAAGTTCGCGCGGCACCTTAATAACATGTGTGGCGCCTTCGAATGTTTGCCGCGCTGGACGGTCTTTGTCGTAGGGCAAAGCGATCCGCTGCGGCGCGTCTTGAAGTGCGGCCACCATATCAGCACGCTGGCGCTCGGCTTGGTCGCTGTTCAACGTTTCATGTTGTGTGTTCGCAATTTCGGCGAATGTCTCGGAAGGCCAAGCCAACGCCTCGGCGTCGGCATAAAGCGCCGCCAAGTCATCCAGCATCACACCATTCGACCAACCGTCGGTGGCGATATGATGCAAGGCCAAGACGCAAAGATAGCCTGTATCCAGTGGCACAATTCGCAACCGGACGGGCCAGTCCTGTGCCAGATCAAAGCCCCTCACCAGTTCGGCACGGATTACGCCCTCTATCGCATCCTCGTTGATCGCTGTTGTGTCGTGTCGAAACGGAAAACCGGCAGGCGGGTCGATAACCTGAACAACCGCGTCGCCATCTTGCGCAAAACGCGTCCGCAACGGCATGTGACGCGCCAACAGCTGGTCGCAGGCACGGCGCAGGGCCGCAATATCTAACCGATCGTCCGCTTTAAATGCATTGATCGTGGTGTAGGCCGCGGTGCCCCCTTCCATTTGCGCCAAGAACCACAAAGCGCGCTGCGCCGATGTGGCCGGTGCATGCAAGACGGTCTCTTGAGGCTGCACCTGCACGCACAGCGCTTCCGGCCGCACATCACGCACGTTCGCCCCCTTGGCAAGCATCACATCAGCGATGGCCGCAAAACTCGCCTCCCCGAAAATATCAGCCACAGCGACCGGAACTGCCAAACGCTCCTGCAAGCGAACGGCGAGACTGACCACTGTGAGACTGTTACCGCCAACGTCGAAAAACCCCTGCTCTGGTCGCAGCACTGGCGCGCTGCCCAAAGCGCGGGTCAGAACGTCTGCAGCCTCATCCAGTACGACGCGTTCAAGCGGTGTCACCGGTGTTACTGATGTGCGCGGGTCCGCGACCGGCATCTCCTCAATCAGTCGCATCAGAGCTTTGCGATCAATTTTGCTGCTTGATCCCCTTGGAAAGCTGTCCAGAACGACAATCCGTTGCGGCACAACAGGCGCCCGATGCCGCATCATATCCATGACCGCTTCGGCACAATCGTCACCGCTTTCGACTGCGACCAAAAGATTGGCGTCGATGACAAAGGCCACACTGCTCTGAACGGCTTTGCATTGGTTGGCCAATGCCTCAATCTCGCCCGCCTCAATACGCTGGCCACGTACTTTCATCTGGTGATCACGGCGGCCCAAATATGCGAGCCCATGCAGCCCCATGCGCCCTATGTCACCGGTTCGGTACAGCAGATCGCCCTGCGTATCCGCAACAAACGCCGGAGCTGTTTTGTCAGGTGCGTTATGATACCCCAGACCAACTTGCGCGCCTGAGATCGCAATTTCTCCGACGTGACCAAAGGGAACCGACCGGCCCGCTGCATCAACGACCGACAATGTCACATTGTCGCTGGGCTGTCCCAGTACCATATGCGGCAAATCTGCCTTCGGGTCGTAGACATGCCCCGTCACTTCGATGCAGCATTCCGCAGGCCCGTAGCAATTTGCCAAAAGCGTATCTGGCAACACCCTATGCAGATCTTTGAACAATCCCAACGGGGCCGCTTCGCCCGCAGAAACGAGGACCCGCAATGCCAGATCATCGCGCGCCAGCAAGTCCGTCGCCACCATCGTCTGAAGAATAGACGCCACCACCGTCATGGACGTGACACCCATGTCAGCAACGATATCAACCAAACCAACCAGATCGTGACGCTCGATCTGCGGAAATACGACCGAGGCCCCCGCAATCAACGCGGTCGTCATATCGTGCACACTGATGTCAAAATCAGGTTCCGAGACTTGTAGAAACCGATCCTGTTCGGTCACCTCAAAGGCCGACGTGAACCACTCGGCATGGTTCATCAGTGCACGGTGCGGCACGATCGCCCCTTTTGGCGTCCCTGTGCTGCCCGACGTGAACAACATATAGGCCGGATGATCCGGTGCAGGATCATAAGGCAAAGGTGCATCGAAGTCGTGTGGCAGGGTCCGTGGATCAATCCAGTCCTGCGCGGTCATGTTTTCTACTGCGCCATGACTGATCACAACGGGATGATCCAATTGCGCAAGCAGGCCTTGTTTGCGACCATGCGGCAAACTAGGACGGATCGGCACATAAACGGCCCCCACCCACAAAATTGCCAGCAGCGCAACAAGACCATCCGAATGCCGCCCCACATGCACCGCAACAAAAGCACCTTGTTGAACATCTACCGCGTGCAAAGCGGCGGCCAAACCTGCAACACGTTTCATCATTTGGCCGTAGGTGGCTGCGGCGCCATCACCTGTATCAAGCGTTGCCAAACGGTCGGGATCTTGCCTCTGGGCGATCGCAAGAAGCCCGCCAGCTTGCCAATGATCAACCTTATGGCCTTTCATGACAGACAGCGCCACAGGCGTGGCTGCTACCTCAAAGCCGAGCTGCCCAATGATTTGGCTGGGGTCGAGACACAGACTTTCCACGAGAGCCGCGAACTGGTCTGCAATTTGTTGTGCGCTGCTCGGATCAAACAGACTGGTTTGATAGGCCAATTGCGCCACCAAACCTGCATCCGTCACCGAAACGTCCAAGTTCAGTTCGTATTTTGCTGTCTGTGTTTCGTACATGACGCGTGAGACGTCCAACCCGCCCAGCGTTAAATCCGGATCAAGCCCTTCGTTCACAGCGACCATCGCCTGAAACAAGGGGGTGCGGTTCAATTTACGCGGCGGGTTGAGGAGATCGACCAATGCCGCAAATGGCATATCCTGATGCGCCATATCCGCGATAATCTGCCCACGCAGCCTGTCCAGATAGGTCGTGAAGGGTTCGGACGGATCAAGCGTTATTCGCAATACTAGCGTTTCGTTCAAAAAGCCCGCAATACCGGCCAGTTGCGGATCTGACCGGCCCGCGACGGGGGTGCCAAGGGCAAAGTCGTCCTGCCCAGACAAGCGAGACAGCAGCACCGAAAACGCAGCAGTGATAAAACTGTGTAGGGTCACATCAAGACGTTTGCAGAGGTCTCGAAGGTGATCAGGCAACGCCAGTGTGACCGCCGCACCCGACAAGTCCATCATCTCAGGGCGCGATCGATCCGTGAACAGGTTGAGATCAGGTAAGGTTGCAAGTCGGTCTTGCCAATAGTGTTCCAACGTCGCACGCCGCGCAGGAAAAGCCTGTTCGTTTTGCCAGATCGCATAATCCCCATAGCTGATCGGCAGCGCAGGCAATGCTGCGTCAGGCGCATCATAAAGCGCAGCCAAATCGGCCATCAGCACATTTACCGACAATCCGTCACACACCAAGTGATGCGCCATGACGCACAACATATGATCCTGTGGAGCGATCTCGAAGAGAGCTGTGCGAAACACCTCACCCTCGGTGATCGCCATGTCCTCAGTGATGAACTGATGCACCCGAAAATCGAGCTGGTCTGCAGTGACTTTTTGCGCCGCCAGATCCACTGGCTCAGCCGGTTCGATCTGTTGATAAGCCCCTGTCTGCGTAGAAACAAAACACGCGCGCAATGCGGGATGGCGGGCGACTATCCGTGTCATGGCGGACTGCAGTCTTGCCCGATCCAGCGGCCCCTTAATGCGGAAAAGCCCAGGGACATGGTAACTCGCCCCCAAAGGCATCATTTGATGCAAGGACCAAAGACGCTGCTGGGCCATCGACAGCGGCCACTGTGCAGACGCCGCTTGTGGGAACAAGGCGTGCTGAGCCTCGCCACCTTGAGACAGGCTGTCACAGAACGCCCCAAGCGTCGGGTGATCAAAAACCTGCCGCAAGGCCACCTGTACTCCAAGGATTGTCTGCACAACATGCACCATCTGCATCGCCAGCAGAGAATGCCCCCCCGCCTGAAAGAAATGCACATCACAGCTCGTCACGGGTCGTGACAGAACATCTGCCCAAATTTCGGCCACCTGCCTGTCCGTGTCATCACGCAACTCGGCGTGCTCCGATACGGGTGCAGCGCTTTCACGGGCCAAAGCAAGCAGGGCACCTCGGTCCACTTTGCCATTCGGCGTCAGGGGCCAATCGGCAACGGACACAAAGACCTGCGGCATCATATAGGGCGGCACAACAGCGGCCATTGCTGCGCGGACGTCGTCCACTGTCCCACGGTGGAGCTGAACAAAAGCAAACAAACGGGTTTCGGTGGCATCCGCAGGTGGGCACAGGACCATCGCCCGTTGCACATCTGCTGATGCCGTTAGATGGCTTTCGACCTCGGCCAATGTGATCCGGTGACCTGCCACTTTGACTTGGCTGTCTGCGCGCCCCATCAGGGCGATCGCCAAGGTGCCATCGGCGCTCGACACCCAACGGGCCAAATCCCCTGTGTTGTACAACCGCTGTCCGTTGCGGACCACAAAGGCGGCCTCGGTTGCGGCGGGGTCGTCGAAATACTCCAGCGCCAATCCATCGCCACCGGTCCACAACATCCCGCGCGCTCCGATCGGTACCGGCTGACCGGCCTTGTCCAAGATCAGACAGGTGGTTGATCCGACAGGTCGTCCGATCAAGACGTCGCCGCTGTCGTCGAACCTATGGGTCGTCGTGAATGTCGTATTTTCCGTAGGGCCATAGCCGTTGATCAGCTGCGTCGTTGTAAAGGCAGCAAGCGCTGACGCCACCGCCTCCGGCGCCAGCGTGTCCCCGCCAGCGATCAACGTTTCCAATTGGCACAAGGCATTCAGCTCCGATGCAACCATCACCGCGAGCAATCCCGCAGGGAGCCAAAGCGCCGAGACACGTGTGTCGGTGATCAACTGTGCAATCTGACGGGGTGACAGCGCGCCTTCCGGTGCGATCACCACGCGCCCCCCGTTCAGCAACGGCCCCCAAAGCTCGAGCGTGGCCGCATCAAAGGCGAATGGCGCCATTTGCACCATGCTCAGGCTTGTATCAAACCGAAGAAAATCGCTGCCGGTGACAAGCCGCAGAACACCCCGATGCGGCGTGACGACGGCCTTCGGCTTGCCCGTCGTCCCAGACGTAAACATGAGGTAAGCAGGGGCATCCGGCGCGACATCAGGCAGTGTTATCGATGTTGTCCCTTGTTGGTCGTCAGGCACCTGCGCGGGCGGAAGTAGGCGCGGACCACTGATCCAATCCGGTAACGCGGCAGAGATCACGCCCGCCAGCTTCGATTGCTCCACCATGGCCTGCAACCGCGCGCTTGGATAGCTGGCATCAAGCGGCACATAAGCCGCCCCTGCCTGTAGAATCCCAAGCGTGGCGACGTACAGATCAAAGCCGCGGAGCAGGCTCAAGCCAACCCTGTCTCCAGGCTCGATACCTTGGTCCACAAGATAGGCCGCATAACGTCGAGCCCGTTCCGCCAATGCGGCGTAGGTCAGTGTCTCGTCCCCGCTTTCGAGCGCTACATTCTGCCTATGGCGCAATGCCACATCTGCAAAGACCTGAGGGATGGTTCGCTCTCGCGGGTATGGCTGAGGCTTAGGCTGGCCTGCCGCCTTGATCCGTGCAGCTTCTTCGACGGCCAAATATGGCAATGCAGCCAAGGTACAATCCGGCGTCACAGCTGCCTCAAGTACGGTCATGAAGTTCGCGGACATCCGCTCGATCGTCTCGGTATCAAACAAGGCGGTTTGATAATCCCAAACGAACGTCACCCCGCCCAAGGTGGGCAGCACAGTCAGGCTTAGTGGCATCTTGGCACTCCGAGGGCGGATTTTCAGATCGCGCAAGGCAACATCCGCCAGTGAAAGATCATGCATCTCCATGTTCTGAACAACCAGCATCGCCTGACAAAGGGGCGGCGCCGCGCCGTCGCGCGACACATCCATTCCCGCCAGAACATCAGCCAACGTCAGGGTGTCTGCCGCCATAACATCCAGTGCTTGATCCTGAACCCTGCGCAACGTCTGGGCAACCGTTGCATCCGGATCAAATGACATCGCCAATGGCAGCGCATTGACGAACAAACCTGCCACGTCCTCATATGCGGCCTCAGGCCGTGCCGAATTCGGGATGACCACGACCAGATCACGTGTCGCCGCATACCGCCCCAACACCATCCCTAATGCCGTGGCCAAATAGGCGAACGACGTCACGCCATGATCCGCGCAAACCCTGTTGATCTGACCAAAAAGATCGGCCGGACAGGCAACAGACATCTGTCCACCGGCCAGATCAAACCCCCGTTGCGGTCCGCGGTCATAGGGCAAATCCAACTCTACAGGCATCTGGGCAAGCTGATCCACTAACTGCCCAAGCGCCTGAAGATGAGCCATCTCCCCCCGTGCGTCCTGCATCTGAGCGGCATAGTCGGCATAGGTGGATTGCGGCGGTCGATGCGACTGTTGGTTCCCCACCAGCCTGTCTGCATAGAACTGTGACAAATCTTTGAACAACACACCAATGGACCAGCGATCCGTGATCAAATGATGTTGGCTCAGCACCAGAATCTGTTGGTCGTCCGCCCCCGTCAAAAGCGCAATGCGCGACAGCTGACCACCTGTCAGATCAAACGGACGATAGGCCAACTCTGCCGCCTTCTCTCGAAGCGCATGCTCATCCGCCCCCTGCAGGGTAAGTTGCGTGACCACCACTTCTTCTTGAGGGTCAATCACCTGCATCAACCCGTCATCTGTCATAGCAAACCAAGTGCTCAGCGCTGCATGTTTGCGCCCGAGGTCTGCGACCGCTGCTTCGAACGCAGCAATTTCCAACGAACCAGACAGAGCAAAACACGCAGCTTCGGTATATAGATCCCCACGGCCATCACCCTCAGCGGCAACTGCACATTCGACCCAAAGCGCTTCTTGCAAAGGTGAGGCCCGCGTTATGATCGGAGCGGTAAGGTGGGCAATCAGGTCGGGCTTTTGCTCTATCACGGCATCGCGCAACGCGCCCTGCATCACACCTTTGGGGGCGTTGAATTTGAGCTGACCCTCCTGCACCCAGATTTGCACCTGAGCTTGCGTCAATCTGTTAAGCAGCGCCCGCACTGTCATATCGTCCCCTCCTCCCATGCGTCAGCATCGGATGCATCCGTATCGACACGGGCGTCATCACCTGGAGAGTTTTCGACCTGCGGCACAATCATCGCCGCCAAAGCGTCGATCGTCGGCGTCTCAAAGAAATTCCGTAGGCTAATCGTCACCCCCAAGGTGTCTTTGATCCGCGCGATAAAGCGGGTCGCAACCAGAGAGTTTCCACCACAGGCCAAGAAATTGTCGTGGTCATCTGTGGGCGGCGCCCCGAGGAATGTGGCCCAAGCGTCGCGCAAGAACGGCTTGATTTCCACTGGGCCCGCGACAGTCTGGCCCTGTCTGGTCGGTGCTGGAGCTGTCTGCAGAGCCCCATGTCCAGCTGCGAACTGACGCGACACGAAAAGCTGCGGCGACAGGTCCAAAGGTGCGTCCAACAACAATGACAAACCCTCATTCAATGACACGCTGTCCGCGGCAAAGGGATTGTCCAGCACAGGCGCGGCCAATCTAGCGCTGTCGATGATATCAACGACGGTTTGCGCGGCATCTTGGGCATCGGCAAAGACCAGCTCTGCAATCTGGGCCAACGGTCGTCCTTCGATGTCATATAGAACGACACCTGCTCCCGCTCTTTGCACAATCACGCAGGCAGGCAACGGTGCGAAACTGCACAACCCACGATACGCCACTGGCAGCGCGTCACCTTGTGTTTGCATCGCGGCAAAGACGCTTGTCGCAATATCAAACAACGCCGGATGCAACAGATGATCGTCACAATCTGATACAAAGGCCGGATCAAGCATCACACGCATCAGATCAGAGCCAGCCTGCGCCAAATCGCAAATCCACCGTCCCGAGAACGCAACCGGCCCTTCCGCAAGATTAACCTCTGCAACAGGTTCAAAAACCAGAGTGTCCGTATCAAGCTCGTGCGGCATCACAGTGTTGGACAAACTGACACGTCCCACTGCGTGATGCCCGTCCGGACCGGCCCCCGCACTTGAGACGATTTCGACAAACCAGCACCCCGCTGGCTCCGGATGAAAGACCAATCGTGCATCTGTCATCGCTGTTGTTGGCACCATTTTTGTCATTACCAACTGATCTATTTGCCCCGTCTTTCCAGCCATCTGAGCAAATCCGGTCAGGATCAGTTCGGCCAGCGTTGTGCCAGACAGAACCGCCTGCCCTGCGACCACATGATCTTTGCACAGCCATCCTGATGCCGTTAGGTCGAACGCAATGCGCCCGTCACCATAGCGACTTTGACGCGTGATCAACGGATGCGGGATCACGTCATCTTGGACAACAGGTTGGGCCCAAGCATCGACCATGGCGCCCTGATCACGCCATGAATTCCAATTGATGCTCAGCACGGGGCAATCATGGTCCGATTGTTGGGCAACCCCATCGAGATAGGCATTTGCAGCGGCATAATCCAACTGCCCCAAACTGGGTGCTAGAGCCGCCATGGAGGAAAAGAGGACCGCAAAATCCTGCGGTGTTGTGATGCGCAGCACGTCTTTGAGACCGGTCGTTTTCGGCGCCATAATCGACTGAAGTCGCGCCGGATCACTCCCCGCAAGACGGGTATCACCAATACGACCCGCAGCATGGAAAACCCCATGGATTGCGGCACGATCGGCCACAACAGGTTCAAGCACAGCCGCCCGGTCACGATGGCATAAATCCACCGCGACCTCAGTCAGGCGCCCACCGGCTGCGCGCAACTCTGCAAGTCTGTCAGCCTGCGTTCCCACCACGTCGAAATTTCGGGCGATCGCCACGACATGCGCGTCGAACTCTTCCAACAGCTGCACAGCAAGGGCAGACCCAATCCCCCCCAACGCACCTGTAACGACGTAAGTCCCGCCTCGCCGGATCGCATCGCGCAGCCGTCGACCAACAGGAGCGTCCGAAATCGGTTGCGCCGTCTGTTGCCACAGCCGCCGCCCGCGCAAAGCGACAAGATCAGAAGAGGATCCTGCAATCACATTGCCAAGCTGTCCCATTCGGGGGCTCGCGCAGATGGCACGCGCCTGCACATGCGGCACCTCAATCATCGCAGCCCGCAACACTGCAGGGATCATTGCCATTGCTGGATCGACTGGATCGTCACCGCTGACCTGCGCGATCCCGCGCGCCACCACGTCAAAATCAAATGAACGTTTTGACCATGTCTCGCCAACTGCTGTCATCCAGCGGGTCACCATTTGGCGGACGGCAAACGGGTCGGATTGGGCGTCAGGCATGACAATCACAATGCCCTCAGGTCCCCAAAGTTTGAGTCGGTCAAGCACCTGCCCAATCTGCGCAGGTTCTGTGGGATCAACCGTATAAACCCCATCAGCCACATTCGCCACGACATCGCCATCTGTGATCAATATAGCAGTATTGCCCGCAGCCAGCAGCTGCGACACCAGTTGCGCGCCGCCTGAAGGGTCGGCGGCATACACGATCCGCGTTTTGGGAGTGTCAGAGCCGATCAAAGGCGCAGGCTCCCATTGCGGGACGCCAAAACCGCTGGAGCCATGACCGTCGTCTACCGACGGCTCAGGCAAGGCCACGGGCTCTGACACTTGCGGGCTGTCAACCCAACAACGCACCCGCGAAAATGCTGTCGTGGGCAAAGCATAGCGGGGCACAGCATCGCGATCACACACCACATCGAAATTAAGTGTGGCACCTTGGACCCAAAGCACTGCGAAGTCTTTCAAAGGCGCATCGGGTGGCAATTCACACACCACCGCAGGGTCGGATTTCTCTGGCGCGACGACAGCGCGCAACGCCTCCACGGCGTCCTCGGCCGTCTCGCACACCGCAGCGAACCGATATTCAAGAGGCGACCGGCCAAAGCAAAGGGTTTCGGACACGCGGGCCAAATCGACGTCGGGTGTGCTAGCAATCCAATCCGCAAGGACAGAACAGGTCGCAACCAATGCGGACGGATCACGCGCCGACACCGGCAAAAGCACTGGACCGCCGACTGGCCGGCTGTCTGGTACTGAGACCTCTTCAAGGACCGCATGAACGTTCGTCCCACCATACCCCAAAGCGTTCACACCGCACCGACGGGGCGCATCACCAGCAATCCATGGAGCTGTGGCCTGCGGCACATAAAACGGGGAGCTTTCAAGGTTTAACGCGGGGTTCGGGTTTTGGTAATTCAACAGCTGTGGAATGCGTTGGTGCTGCAAAGTCAGGCCGGCCTTAATCAGCCCAATCACCCCAGCGGCACGGTCCACATGGCCGACATGGGTTTTTGCTGTTCCCAACGCACAGCTTCCGCGTAGGTCAGAACCAAAGGCCTGCGTCAACGCCGCGATCTCGATGGGATCACCCATCGCGGTAGCGGTGCCGTGGCATTCGACATAGCCAATGGAGTCGGGGGACACATCCGCCTCGCGCAGAGCATTGGCCACAGCGCGTGCCTGCCCTTGAACGCTGGGAGCATTGTAGCTGACCTTGCGGCCACCATCGTTGTTTGCCGCTGTACCACGCAAAACCGCCACAATCGGATCTTTGTCCGCTAGCGCCAAATCAAGCCGCTTTAGCATGACCACACCGACACCATTGCCAAACAAGGTCCCGTTGGCGTCCTTGTCAAAGCTGCGCACTATCCCGTCTGGTGAATAAATAGTCTGCGGGCTGGCGGTGTACCCTATGGCCTGTGGCACCCGAACCGACGCTCCACCCGCAAGAGCGGTTTCACATTGCCCCTCGATGATCGCCTGTCGTGCCATATGAACGGCCAAAAGCGACGTGGAACAAAAAGATTGTACTGTCATCGCAGGACCGCGCAAATCAAACCGATGTGCAATTGCCGTCGCCAGATAATCCGCGTTGGCCATAAAGCTGAGCTCTGACGTGGCCTCATCTGGGTCGCGGCTAACGATATTTTGCCAATAGCTGTCATGGCTTTGGCCCATGAACACTCCGCACGGATGACCCCCCGGTGCAGCCGGAGCTATCCCTGCGCGCTCGATCGCTTCCCAACAGCATTCAAACAGAAGCCGGTTTTGTGGTGGCAACAACCGAGCCTCGCGGGCGGAAAATCCAAAGAATGCGGGATCGAACTGATCAATGTCGTCCAGCAAACCACCTTTGGCCACATAATCCGGATGCGCGCGTGCGGCCCCCGTTACACCTGCGGCCCGCATCTCCTCTTCGGTAAAGGCGCGCAATCCGCTCTTTTGGCCGACGATCATGTCCCAGAATGCCTCTGGTGTTGTGACACCTGGAAGGCGCAGGGCCATGCCAATCACTGCCACTGCAGAGTCGTAGCTTGATGCGGTGTAATCTATCGCCCGCGGTGCGGTCATAATTCGTCCTTCAACTGCCTGCGGCGCGGGCGGCGGCGCCTTTTCGCAGGGCTGGCATCGGTGTCGGTTTCAGAGGCCGCAACTTTCTCACCCAAGAGCGCGGCCATGGATCGGATATTGGGCGCATCAAAGATCGCGACAGCTGGCAACTGCTTGCCAAACGCTGTGTTGATCCGATTCAACACCTCTGCCCCGATCAATGAATCGCCCCCAATGTCGAAAAAGTTATCATCAATTCCGATCTTGGCGATGCCCAAAACATCAGACCAAATGCTGGCCAAGTTGTGTTCTGCGTCTGATTGGGGGGGCGCATAAATGCTGACCAGATCGGGGCGCCTGTGCTGGGGCCCAGCATCGGGCTGATCATCACTTCGCACGGCTTTTTGAACCGTCTCGGTATAACCGTCAAAGTTGGTTTTGCTGATCAACACATGGGACGATCCGCCGGACGTCAGCGCATCCATCAATGCGTTCACCGCCTCCTGTGTGCCAAGTGCGCGACTGCGGACACTGTCTGAAACCACAAGCCCCGCATCCGCCGCCATACCGGTTTCATACCACCCATCCCAACCAATCGAAATCGTCTCGCGCCCGGTGTTGGATTGTGCCGTGGCATAGGCGTCAAGATACGCATTGGCGGCGGCATAATCGACCGCCTTATTCGCGCCGGTCACGGCGGACAAGGACGAGAAATAGACCGTCAAACGCGCATCAAGCACCGCG
>Ga0222663_1000300_pt1 | contig 22945 bp, 18 predicted proteins | sample AntAcemetagen602_FD_179852 | JGI IMG/M metagenome (GOLD analysis project Ga0222663, IMG submission 179852) | Saline water microbial communities from Ace Lake, Antarctica - #602 | ecosystem: Environmental > Aquatic > Non-marine Saline and Alkaline > Saline | place: Antarctica: Ace Lake... | reverse complement strand
CGCGTGGTTAAACAACAGCTTTGTTCCGCCTGTCACAAAATGTATGGGGAGGGTGGCGTTATCGGCCCGGATTTGACGGGATCGAATCGGGGAGACCTCGATTACCTTCTCCTCAATATAATTGACCCCAGCTTCGACATTGCTGACTCCTATCGGATGGTCACGGTCGAGACAACTGACGGACAGGTCCTCGTCGGGACCGTCGTCGAGGAAGACCCGCAGAAGATCGTGCTCAACATGGTCGGCATGGAGAAAATCATTGCGAAGAGCGATGTGAAATCGCGCGCCGTGTCCGACTTCTCGATGATGCCCGAGGGGCTTCTTCAGACGCTGAAGGATGACGAAGTTCTCGATCTCTTCAAATATTTCCAAACGCAGGAGCAGGTAAGCCTTCCCTAGATTGCTTCGAAATCGCCCAAGCCATCAGTTCTATGAAATTCAAAATGAAAACATCACGAAACGAAACGTCGGCTGATTCCCTTGCTCTCTCACTGGCAAGACTCAACTGCATTTGCCGAGTTCTCGCCATAGCACTCGTGACCTGCACTTGCGCGATGACAGTCTCTGCCCAGGCGATCGACAAGAGTCAGGAAATTTTGGCACCTGCGCCCGAACTGCAAGGGAATAAAAAGACCAGCAATGCGCCGTTTCTCACCCCCAAGGAGGCCGTCGACAAGATGGATATCCCGGAGGGATTCGAGGTTTCCATCTACGCGGCGGAGCCGGACATCGGAGAGCCAATCGCGTTCACCTTCGACGGTCGAGGCCGCATCTGGGTCGTGGAGAACTACAATTACATCAACCGCGGTGTGCACGATCTCGAACCGTTGAGCAGGATTCAGATCCTCGAGGACACGGACAGTGATGGCGTGTTCGACACCAAGAAGCTCTTCACCGATAAGATCGGCTTCAGTTCGGGGATCGCCGTCGGTTTCGGTGGAGTTTACCTGGGGACGCCTCCCAACCTTCTTTTCATCCCCGACGCCGATGGGGACGATGTGCCGGATGGCGAACCAGAAGTGTTGCTCGATGGATGGGGGGTTCAGGATCGACACGAAACGCTCAACAGTTTCATCTGGGGGCCCGACGGCTGGCTCTACGGATGCCATGGCGTCCTCACGCGCTCATTTGTCGGGAAAGCGGGAGCGCCTGATAGCGAACGCCAATACATCGACGGCGGCATCTGGCGCTTTCACCCGGTGAGAAAGGAGTTCGAAGTCTTCGCCGAGGGCCTCTCCAACCCTTGGGGTTTCGATTTCAATGATGTGGGTCACGGATTCGCGACCTGTTGCGTGATCCCACACCTCTTTCACATCGTGCAGGGAGGAATCTATGACAAGCAGAGCAGTCCGAATCTGAACCCTTACGCCTTCGATGTTATCAAGACGATCCGCGATCACACTCATCGTTCCGCCCACGGCGGTGCGCGCTTTTATCTGGCGGACACGTTCCCGGAAAAGTATCGCGACCAGCTTTTCATGTGCAACATCCATGAGCACGCGGTTTTGACCGACTACATGGAGGTGAAGGGTTCAAGCTACATTGGCAGGCATGGTGAGGATTTCCTGCCGGCCAACGACCTCGCTTGGGTCGGATTCAGTGTGCTCATTGGCCCCGATGGCGGAGTATACATCCTCGACTGGCACGATACGGACATTTGCGGGAACAGCATCAACTTTCCCGATAGCGGTCGCATCTACCGGATCATGCCGGAAGGAGCGAAGAAGATTTCACGTCCGAACATCGGCGCATCCAGCGACCTCGCGCTGGTGAAGTTGCAGGATCATGCGAACGACTGGTATGTCCGCCAAGCACGAGTGGAGTTGCATGCCCGCGCTGCGGCGGGTCGCCTCGACTTGCCAGCCGTGCACCAGGGGCTTCACGAGATGTTCGAAGACGCCACGACCTCGGGCAAGCGACTCCGGGCGCTGTGGGCTCTGCACGTGACCGGCGGCCTCGATGCCGGCTCCATGCTTGCGCACGAGGATGAATTTGTCCGCTCGTGGGCCGTGCAGCTGATTTCTGAAACGGGAAACATCTCGGCTGCGACACTCGATGCGTTTGCGCAGATGGCTCGCGAGGACAAGTCCGCCGTGGTCCGCTTGTATCTCGCCTCCGCGCTGCAGCGGATGTCACTGGCACAGCGTCTCCCCCTGATCCGCCTTCTCGCCGGGCATGCGGAAGATGTCGACGATGCTAACATCCCGCGCATGCTTTGGTTCGCCCTCGAGCCTGCGGTGCCGGTGTTTCCCGAAGAGGCGCTGGCCGTCGCGATTGATGGGAAGATTCCCTACCTGCAGGAGAGTGTAGCGCGCCGAATGTCGAGTGGTTCTGTGGCTTGGGACCCGAATACCAATCAGGGCACTGATGCGCAGAAAGCTGAGTGGAAGCGAATCGTCGACGCCTTAGCGCCCGGATTCATTCCGTTTAACATTAATGGAAAACGCGGCGGCGTACAGCAGCTGTTGAGCTTTAGAAACGAGAGGGTAGTCCAGACCGCCCCTCAACATAATCAAAGCCCCAGCATACTCAGAGGCGAGAAGCTGATCCCTGAAGGGAAGCGGACAGCCCTGGCGTTACGGGTGAGCTATCATCCCCACGGCGGTTGGAGGTTGCGGGTGTTGGTGAACAATGACGTTTTAGTCGATCGAATTGTCAGTTACGAAACGGTCCAGGACGAATGGCTAGAGCTCGAAATAGATTTAAGCAAATATGCCGGGCAGCGCGTGGAACTCTCGTTGGAGAACGGCACGAGGGATTGGCTGGCTACCGATTTGAAGGGTGAGCTCGCATACTGGAGCAAGGTCGAAATCGTTAGCCGATAGACTGAAGAACGAATAAAGAAAATCGCATGTGCAAACCAAACGAGGCGATGTTCGGATTCCATATTTACACGTCGGTGTATTGTCGATACCGGGGTAGGACGGCCAAGGAAGTCTTGATTTTGGCCCCTACCAGGGGGTCGATCATGACGCCCATTCGGTGGGGATTGCACCCCCTCCAACCCGGGGCAATGCGCGGTGATGGAACCACAGGGTTGAAAAGCAAATCCCTGCTATCAATAATAAAATAGACTCCAATGAACCAATTCAATCTCAACTTCCTGCCAATAACGTTCGTTGCTCTTTTTGCAGCCTCTATCATCGGCAGCGCCCGGGCCGAAGACTACCAGCCCGAACTGTTCAAATCCGTTGAACTGATCTACGACGAACCCTTTGCAACCGATGGCCCTCACCATCTGCCCGGGAAGTGGGCCATTCGTCAAGAGACTCAGTGGAATGTCAAATACGGTATTCTCGTCGGCGGAGTCGCCACTGAGGAGTTCCAGAAAAAGATCCAGGCGACCGGCGACGGCCATGACGGCACTCGTGCGGCAATTTTTCTCAAGCCGGTACCCAAAGCCCTCGTGATTCAGCTGCGCCTGCGCTACGACGCAGAACCCGGGGCAGGCAGAGATCGCGGCGCGGAGCTCGATCTGGGGCACCACATGAACTCGTTTATCTTCGGTGAAGAACAAACGACCCTGACTCTTCAGAAGAAAAAGCAGATAGTCATCGAAGGTGACTTTTTTCCGCTCAATCAGTGGAACGACGTCACCATCGAAATCAAAGAAGGTTCCATCCTCATTCAGGTCAACGACCGCAAGGAGATGATCAAAGACGAATTAATCACCCTCCAGACCGATGGAGAAAGTCAGCAGATCGATTTCAAAGGTCAGGACTTTGGCACTGTTCAGATCGATTGGCTGAAGTTATACAAGGGATTCGAATAGGCTGAGCTGCACCCCCTCAATCCCAGTAGGACCGACTCACTGATAAGAACTCCTTGAAAAAGCAAATTCCTGTCAATTCAATAATTCATTTAATGAAATCACGACTTCGACTATTGACCGCGGCAACGGTGCTCGCTGCTTCGATTCAAACTGCATCAGCCCGCCCCAATATTCTCTTCTGCATTTCGGATGATCAAAGTTACGCCCACACCGGCGCAAACGGCGATCCCGTCGTGCAGACGCCCGGGTTTGATCGGATCGCGCGGGAAGGGCTGAATTTCACGCATGCGTTTTGCGATGCGCCAACTTGCGGCCCATCGCGCAGCGCGATTTTAACCGGCCAGCCGATTTGGCGGCTGGAGGAAGCGGGCAATATCCACAGCACGCTACCCGCCAAGTTCGCGACTTACACAGAGATTTTGAAGGAGGCGGGATACTTCGTCGGATACACCGGCAAAGGCTGGGGCCCCGGACGTTTGGAGCCGGGCGGACGGACCGAGAATCCGGCAGGAGCGGAATTTCAGACCAAAAAGCTACAGCCTCCTTTTACAGGGATGAGCAACACAGACTACGCAGGCAATTTCGCCGACTTCCTCTCAAAAAACCGGGACGACGATCCGTTTTGCTTCTGGCTCGGCACTTTCGAACCCCATCGCGACTATGAGTTGGACTCTGGCAAACGAACCGGGAAGGATCCAGACAAAGTCATCGTTCCTCCGATTTTTCCCGACAACGAAATCGTGCGCAACGACATCCTCGACTACTACGTGGAAGTCGAGCACTTCGATTCGATGGTATCGCGGGCCATCGCGATGTTGGAAGAAGCAGGCCAACTCGACAACACCCTCATCGTCGTCACAAGTGATCACGGCATGCCGTTTCCCCGTGCCAAGGCGAGCCTCTATGATGCCGGCTCCCGGGTGCCCCTGGCGATCCGCTGGCCTGAGGGAATCACCCAGCCAGGCCGCGTCGTCGATGAGTTCGTCAATCTCAGCGACCTCGCTCCCACCTTTCTCGAAGCGGCCGGTTTGGAATCGCCGAAAATAATGACGGCACAGAGCCTCCTCGACATTTTTCAGGACAACACAATTAAGGACCGGGACGCCGCGTATATCGCGATGGAACGGCACGATGGCTGCCGCGAGGGCGGAAAAGGCTATCCCTGTCGCGCGATTCGAACAGCGGACTTCCTCTACATCCATAACTTCGAGCCCACCCGCTGGCCGTCCGGCTCACCGGATCCCACGGTTTGTGCCCGCTCCATCCCCTACGGCGAAATTGGTTCCGCACCGACGAAGACGTTCATGATGGAACATCGCAACGAACACGGCGTGGCGCGCTTGGCAGAGCTTGCCTTCGGAATGCGGCCCGCCGAGGAGCTTTACGAATTGAAGACCGACCCGCATCAGATGGTGAACTTGGCAGGCTCGGTTCGCATCGCGGAAACGCAGGCGGCGTTACGGAAGCAACTTTTTGATCACTTGGAAGCCACCGAAGATCCCCGCGTCGTCGGTGGCGCGGTTGATTGGGATCACTATCCTTACTACGGCAAGATCAGCACTCCCGGTTGGACCGTCGATCCGAAACCCAAATCTAACGCTTCAGCACCATGAAAAGAATACTCCTCGCATTTATCGTCGCACTTTCTTGCAGCCTCGCTCAGGCGAAGTCGCCTAATATAGTCTTTTTTCTCGTTGATGACTTGGGGTGGTCTGACGTCGGTAGCTTCGGAAGCACGTTTTACGAAACACCGAACATCGATCGCCTTGCGACCGAGGGAGTCCGATTTACGGACGCCTACGCAGCCTGCCACGTGTGTTCGCCTAAACCCCCTCCCCAAACGAGGCGCGCCAAAGGAATTTCCTATCAGTAATCAGCACAAGATGGAAACGACCATTAAATGAAATCACGACTTCGACTATTAACCGCGGCAACGGTGCTCGTCGCTTCGATTGCCACCGCATCAGCCCGGCCCAACATCCTCTTCTGCATTTCGGACGATCAAAGCTACGCCCATACCGGCGCAAACGGCGACCCTGTCGTGCAAACGCCCGGGTTTGACCGGATCGCGAGGGAAGGTCTGAATTTTCGCCATGCGTTTTGCGACGCGCCAACCTGCGGCCCTTCGCGCAGCGCGATTCTAACCGGCCAACCAATTTGGCGGTTAGAAGAAGCGGGCAATATCCACAGCACGCTTCCCGCTAAGTTTGCGACCTACACGGAAATCCTGAAGGAGGCGGGTTACTTCGTCGGATACACCGGCAAAGGCTGGAGCCCGGGACGGTTGGAGCCGGGCGGGCGGACGGAGAATCCGGCCGGGGCAGAGTTTCAGAGCCAAAAGCTCAAGCCCCCTTTTAAGGGAATACGCGACACAGACTACGCGGGTAATTTCGCGGACTTCCTCTCCCAAAAGCGGGACGAAGATCCCTTTTGCTTTTGGCTCGGCACATCCGAACCCCATCGCGGCTATGCGTTGGGCTCCGGGAAACAAACCGGGAAGGATCCTAACAAAGTCATCGTTCCACCGATTTTCCCGGACAACGAAATCGTGCGCAACGACATCCTCGACTACCTCGTCGAAGTCGAGCATTTCGATTCGATGGTATCGCGAGCGATCACATTGTTGGAAGAGTCGGGGCAACTCGACAACACCCTCATCGTCGTGACGAGTGATCACGGAATGCCGTTTCCCCGCGCCAAGGCGAGCCTCTACGATGCCGGCTCCCGGGTGCCGCTGGCGATCCGCTGGCCTGAGGGAATCACCAACCCCGGCCGGAAGATCCGTGCGTTCGTCAATCTCAGCGATCTCGCCCCCACCTTTCTCGAAGCCGCAGGACTGGAATCACCGAAGATGATGACAGCGAAAAGCCTTCTTGACGTTTTCCACAATGAAACAACGAAGAACCGCGACGCCGCCTATATCGCGATGGAGCGACACGCTGGCGCTCGCCAAGGTGGCAAAGGCTATCCCTGTCGTGCCATCCGAACGGCCGATTACCTCTACATTCACAACTTTGAGCCCACTCGCTGGCCATCCGGTTCTCCCGATCCGTCAGTGTGTTCGCGATCGATTCCGTATGGCGAGATTGATTCCGCACCGACGAAGACGTTCATGATGAAGCATCGCAACGAACACGGCGTGGCTCGCCTCGCGGAGCTTGCCTTCGGGATGCGATCGGCCGAGGAGCTTTACGAGTTGAAGACCGACCCGCATCAGATGGTAAACCTGGCTGGATCGGTTCGAATGGCGGACACGCAGGCCGCATTGCGAAAGCGACTTTTTGATCACCTCGCGGAGACCGAAGATCCCCGCGTCATCGGCGGCTCAGTGGATTGGGATCACTATCCTTTCTATGGCAACGTCACCACTCCGGGTTGGACAGTCGATCCGAAACCCGGTCCAAACAGGCGTCAATGAAACTGAAGAACAAATGTGGAACAGCCGGAGTGTAGCGGAGACAGGCTGCCAGGGGCAGAGCGCAGCGTCCAAAATTGCATTCCGTAATCGATATCCCTGGATTCTCCGCAACGGATTTCAAATCCGTGCCACTGGCGTGCATCAAAAGACCTTCAGTTTCATTCCCACCCAAGCCAAACTCTTCAAAGCCATGAAAAGAACACTCCTTACTTTTACCGCCGCGCTTTTCTGCGGCATCGCTCAGGCGAAATCACCAAACATCATCTTCTTCCTCGTCGATGACTTGGGACAACGGGACATCGGCTGTTACGGCAGTGAGTTTCATGAAACCCCAAGTATCGATCAGTTGGCGAAAGAGGGCATGCTTTTCACCAATGCCTATGCCACCTGCCATGTCTGCTCACCGAGCCGCGCGAGTATCCTGACAGGCAAGTATCCCGCCCGGACCAACCTGACGGAATGGCTCGGAGGACGACCCGAGCGGGACTACGAGCCGCTGCATCACGCGGAAAAGCTGACCGCCTTGCCGGACGAGGAGGTCACCCTCGCCGAAACACTCAAGAGCCATGGCTACGCCACCGCGAACTACGGCAAAGCGCATGTGAGGGTGGATCCGTTGACCTATGGCTTCGATGAGGAGATCACGGGCTGGGTGAGTTCCTATCACTATCCTTTTGGTAAGGCCTACCATGAGAAACTGCCGGCGAAAGAGGGCGATTACTACACCGACAAGCTGACCGATGCGGCGCTGGATTTCATTGAGCGGAATCAGGACAAACCCTTCTTTGTGCATCTCGAACACTTTGCGGTGCACGACCCGATCCAGGGGCGCCCGGATCTGGTGGAAAAGTATCGTAAGAAACTCGCGGCAATGCCGGAGCAGGAGGGACCGGACTTCATTCTCGAACCCAATCCGGACGGGCCGCCGCTCACGGAGGCAGAACTCGCCGCGCTGGCGGAGAACGACGAGCAGCAGGCGCATCAGGACGCGCGCGTCTGGTGGGTGAAGCAGAAACAGGACAATGTGGAGTTTGCGGGCATGCTCGAGGCGACCGATGAAAGCCTCGCGCGCATTCGCGCGAAGCTGAAGGAACTCGGACTGGAAGAGAACACCATCATTGTCTTCACGGGGGACAACGGCGGCATGTCGGCGTCGAATAATTACTGCGGCATCAACGGATCTCGTGAGGCGCTCGATTCCCGTTTTGCTTCGTCCAATCTTCCGCTCCGTGGAGCGAAAGGCTGGAACTACGAAGGGGGCATTCGCGTGCCGCTGATTGTCCACTGGCCCGGTCGCACCGAAGCAAACTCGACGTCTGAGGCAGTCGTGACGGGCACCGACTTTTACCCGACGCTGCTCGAGATGATGAATCTGCCGGCGGTGCCGGATCAGCACGTTGACGGAAAGAGCTTTGTTCCGGCGCTGAATGGGGACGCCTACGAGCGGGGTCCGGTCTACTGGCACTTTCCTCACTACAGCAATCACGGTTACCAAAGCCCCGGCGGAGCGATTCGCTCGGGCGACTTCAAGCTACTGGAATACTACGAAAACGGCACCGTGCAGCTCTTCGACCTCGCCAATGACATCGGGGAGCGCAACGACCTCGCCGAAGAGCGGCCCGAGGTAGTTGCCACGCTGAAGAAGCAGTTCGAAGACTGGCGCAACGAAGTCGATGCCAAGATGCCATATCCCAAGACCGCGACCTCGAAGCCGGCTCCCGGCGCGCGTGTGGTCGCGCCCCCTGCAAAAAGCAAGGGGAGCGGGGCGGTCATCGTCAGCGAAGACCTGCCCAAGCAGGTGGAGCAGTTTGCGCCGGGCTGGAAGGTCAAGGACTGGGGCGGACCAGGGATGAAGCCGGGCCTGCGAAAGGAGCGGAGCGGGCGCAAAAATGTTCTACTGACTCACCCACTTAGCAGGGATACTCCCTGCGTTTTATCGCGTAGCGTTGATATACCCGCAGGGAAAAAGACCGCCCTCAAATTCGCAGTCAACAATCACCCGAAAGGCAACTGGACACTGATCGTCAGGATCGATGGTGACGAAGTTCTGCAAAAATCTATCGAAGACTCCTCCTGGCAGGAGTTTCAATTCGATCTAACGAAACACGCGGGAGAAACGATCAAAATCGAACTGGAAAACCGAGCCAGTGGCTGGGCCTCCGAGGCCGCTTACTGGAGCCGGATTGAACTGGTTGAGTAGGACTTAGAATTGAGAAATGTTGCCTTACCCCGGCCCTATAATCCTGGCGGAAAATCGACACTCCTACTTGACCAACTCCATAGCTGAAAATCGCTTTTTAAACCCCAACGTCCGGTCACCGCGCATCGCCCTGGGTTGGAGGGGCTGCAGCACTCTAAAGCTCACACTCGACGTCCTGTCGCATCCGAAACACCTAATCTTGTGTGATCCGAATTAGAATGACGAACAGATTGCCTGCATACGCGACGAAGTCCGCGATGCAGGAGGTGCTTCTAGGTTGGGCTCCTGAATCAAAATTCAGGTCACTTCTAAAAAGTTCTGCTGCGATCTGAAAGTCAGGTTACCGGAAATATCCGCAAACCTTATGGATCACCTTGACTGTGTATATGAACAGTTTTGATTAAGCTTCCTTTCATATGTTCAAATAAACAGTTATGCCGACTGTTTATCGTCCTCGCCGCCCCAGAGCTTCCCCTCTTTGGCAAATCATCCACCAAGGTTGGGACCAGTTCCAAACCCATTACGAATCCGACCACCGCATAACCCACGGGCCTCTCCGCACTGACACCATTCAGGTCATCGAAAAATACTACCGTTGCGGCGATCTCGCTCAAGGCTTTACCCGTCTGCACTGCCCGGATTGTGGACACGAAAAACTCATTGCCTTCACCTGCAAAACCCGCGGCTTCTGCCCCTCATGCCATCAGCGCCGCGCACTGGAAACCGCCAATTGGATCGCCCGGGACATTACCTTCAATGTTCCCCATCGCATGTATGTCTTCACCGTTCCCAAAGTGGTCCGGGGCATCTTTCGCAAACGCCGCCAACTCCTGACACACCTCTTCCAGCAATCCATCGAAGCCCTCAAGCTCTGGATGCAAACCACCCTCGATCTGCCTCACGGGCAAATCGCCGCTATTTCCGTGGTCCACACCTTTGGTGATTACCTCGGCTTCCATCCCCACATGCACATCCTCGCCGCCAATGGCTTGATCGATGTGCAAAATCGCTTCCACCCCTTGGATGAGAACGAAAGTATTGCTTCACTCAAAGAAATTTTTCGAAACTTATTCATCAAAACTCTCGTGGATGAAAAGCTCCTTTCCCGAAAAAAAGCCGATCAACTCCTTTCCTGGAAAACCAGCGGATTCACACTCGATGCGGGAGACTCACCTACACTCCCCTTCGACCGCAAAGCACGCCGACAATTTGCTGAATATATGCTTCGCGCCCCATTTTCACTGGAAAAAATCCATTGGAACGAGAAAACCAAACAAGTCATCTACCGATCCAAACGCAGTTGGCACACCAAACAAAATTACCAAATCTTCACTGCTGCCGACTTTATCGCCGCCAGCGTCGAGCACATTCCTCCTAAGGGACAGCAAACCATCCGCTATTACGGACGCTACTCAAACAAGCGCCGGGGCTGGGATGCCAAAAATCGGATTCACTCCCCTCAATTAGCAACCATCAATATCTCCGCCCGCAAACACGATCCAGAATCCTCAGACAAAACCTTGTTCATTCTTCCAGAACCGACGCCCAAAAAGAAACACGCTGAGAAACCCGATTGGAAATCCCTCATCAAACGAATTTGGGGTGGTGATCCCACCACCTGCCCGTGTTGCCGGGCCCAAATGAAAAATGTAGGCACCATCATTCGCCGCACAGAGATCGAGTTCTTTCTCAAGCTTTGGGGTATGTGGGAAGGGATTATCTCGCTGCCGCCACCACCCGATCCACCCTTCGACATCGAATCCATGGAACCTGAAACGTTGCCGCCAGGTTGGGAAATTCGGTGGCCGACCCCGCCGGAAGAACATCTGCCGCCGCCAGACGAATGGTGGCAACATTACGATTCTGAGGAATGGCGAAATCCGGAATTGCCCCTCGAAGATGGCAAAATCCTGGTGTTAGACGCCGAACCACTGCCTCCTGAGGAGTTTCCAGTGTTTTCGGTTGGCTGATTGGCAATCAATTGGTTCAGAAAACGCCTCACAGCAAAGCCTCTGGAAAGAGGTTGCTGCACGCTCGTGGCTGGCCTCAAGGAAAAACGAAAGGAAAGCCATGCAGAACTTTCGCTGTCTTGACTTTTCACCTCAAAAACCTGATTCTTTGATCGAAATGAGGCCAAAATCAAATTTTTCACCCTTTCTCCCCCTGAACCCCCTCAAACCCGGCCGGACCAACGCCCCGGAATAAAACCTTGAAAAAGCAAATTCCTATCAGTTAAATTACATGAAAATACATATATGGACCAAAATCGGAGCCCTGGCGCTTGTGCTTGTTGGCTGTAAACAACTTAGCTGTAAACCACTTAACAAAGTTGAACTCAGAGAAGGCGATCTGAAAAAAGCGATGTTTCTAGTTTGCAAAGAAGACATTAATGTCCCTTTGTACACTTTCGTAGTGCTCGACAGAAATGGCAAAATTTTTAGACACGAACACATCGACTGGAGAAACTCTAATTTCAAATTAAAGTTTTCTTTTTCTCACGACTATGAAGAAGGTGGGTTTCTCTATTCTGCAAAATACAACGAAGATTACGCAGAGCTAAAAATACATCGAGATAATTGTTTTGTTGAAGGTAAGGGATTAATTAAAATTCCCAATAACACACCCTATCCAAAAACAGTATCTGAGCTTCAAACGGTGCTAGATGATGCAGAAAAAAACTTTGCATGGCACAGAATTTATTACAAAGGACTACCTCCTCCAGGAAGAGAAGCGCGGAAACGGGGTCAGGTAAAAATTCTTGATTAACTCAATGTTAGTCGAAGCTCGGCGATCAAGCCCTGTCGGTGAGTTGGGGGCCACCAGTCAAAGAGCAAGGGACCTGCGCCCTGATTCGGAGGGCGGTCGCGTCACCATCGGTCGAGCTGGTGGCTGGCTGACGCCTCGCCACTTCGCCTTCGACCTCGGCGCCACGCCCTTCGCGGCGAGTGGGTCCGGTCTTCCGCTGCTCTTTGGTCTGCTAGTCGCATCCCCCGCAGCTCCATCCCTCGTGCGCTGCGGCGGGGCTGGGCGGTGGGCCGGCCTGTCAGCGCCTAGCGGCGTAGTGTTTTTTGAAGTCGCCCACTCCCGCCTCCGCTATCCTCGTTTTAAGAGGTGGCTGAACGATGGATCGGGCCGCCCATCCGAGAGCGGTCATGCCATAAGAAGATGTGCTGCCGTAGGCAGTTGAACCCCCTCAAACCCGGCCGGACCAACGCCCCGGAATAAAACCTTGAAAAAGCAAATTCCTATCAATTAATACCCGGCGCTGCGGTTCGATCAGATCTGGAGTTCCCCGAATCTTGTGCCGTTTCAAACAACGACCCGGCGAATCCCCGAATCGGATCACCGCATCGTGATCTCCGATTTTTTTCTCCCGCGACGCGAGACCGAGTGATTTCGGGATAATACCGACCCGCATTACCGCCGGTTCACACCCGTCACTTCGCCCCCGCGAGAGCGTCTTTCTCCCGCACGATCAAGCGAACCGATTGCGAAGCCTGCTTTTCTTTGCCTGTCGTTCGGACATGAAACTCGCGGACTGTCTCCGGCACCCACGGCGCGGCGGTGATGAAAAAATGCTGCTCTGATTTGCCCTCAGGAATCATCAATCCACTCAGGCCGATATTGTCGACATAAACGCCATGAGGGAGATTGCGCCCCGAGTCCTCTTTCCCGAATTCAATCCGGTCCTTCATTCCGAGCCGATCCGCGATGATCTTCGCGGTGATCGTTTCCCCCGGATGAAGAAGGAGTTCAAGTGTCCCGTCTGCGGCGACCTTCCCGGAGGCTGCATCCGGCTCGATCCTGACAAACACCTTCGGCTCCTCGACCACGGTGATATCACCGAGACTTCCGAGCGATTTCCGGACAGGCTTCCCGTTGATCGTCGCCGTCGCGATCAACTCAACCTGTTCCGCGGCCCCGCCGAGGAGCCCTGCAAAATCCGCACCTGCCTTCAAGACCGTGAACGCCCGATACTGGTTTTCTTCAATGATCACGTTTTCGGGAAGCGAGAGATTCTCCGGAAGGCCACTCGCCCGGATTTTGATGGGACCTTTAAACCCGTCCTCACGGGTTGCCATGAAAGCGAGCTCCAATCCACCGCCGGCACTGACCGTCTTTTTACCCGGAAGTGGTTTCATCGTGAAATCGGGAGCAGGAAGACGAGCCTTGAGATCGTAGTGGAATCCTTCGCCACCTGCATTGCTGACGTCCCGAACGCGGACGCGGTAGCTACCGTCAGCGGGAGCACGAAAGGTGATCCTCGAGTCCTTGCCAAGACTGCGACCGGCCTCATCATCATTTTCGTAGAAAAGGCGATAAACGGGAAGTCCATTCGGGCTCGGCTCGGTGCCTGCCGGAAAAGCCCTGACAATATAACAAGGTTGTCCGAGAGGGTGCGAAAGCGCGGTCGTTTCAAAATAGTTGTGACGTTCTCCGAAACCGGGATAGACCAGAAAACCGGAGTCGGGGCCGCGCGGATAGTGCCACAACTTCACGACCTCGCCGTTCAGGTAGAGATATTCATTCAATTCCATCTCCATCCAGTTGTGGACGCGAAAATCCGTCGCCGCGATTGAGTCCTTCCCGCGGAAGGTGAGCCATGAATCCCGGGTTGCCTGCAGAACGACCCGCTCGACCGGCTTCTCTTCGGCATCAAGAATCGCGAGATGTGAATCCAGCTTTGACTTTGCCCGACTGGCGTTCACTTCGAAAATCCAGGTTTCCCCCTCCTTCGCCTCAAACGTGAAATCATCAAAGTCGCCACGTTTTCCAATGACGCCTTTCGCCGTCGTCCCGATTGCGATCTCAGGGGCCGGACCCTCCTCCACTTCACTGATCATCGTTGTTTCCCCGTTCGTCTTCTCCCGCAACGGAGCCGTCGCCGCGCCCACTTTCGCAGTCGACGAGGAAGCCACCTTGACCGCAGTCATCCCGAAAGACTGGACCGAGCCGTCGAGCCGGGACACCGTCACCTCATTCGAATTGGGAGTGAACGCGAGCGCGGAAACGATATCTGACTGCTCCCCGGAGACGCCGAGAGCATCAAGCCCGGGAAGACTCCACTTTTTCAACGCCCGGTCGGCGGAGGTTACTGACAGGAATTCGCTTTTTCAAGGGTTGCTTATCGGCGCGTCGGTCCTGCTGGGATTGAGGGGGTGCAACTGACAGGAATTCGCTTTTTCAAGGGTTGCTTATCGGCGCGTCGGTCCTGCTGGGATTGAGGGGGTGCAAACCCATTGCCCCTCGATATTCAGTGTCACAAACTCATCTCAGCGGAGATTTTTGGCACTTTGATTTCTGGAACGAGTTTCTGATAAGGTTGAACGTGGGATCGGGCCAATCTCTTTCGGGTTGGAGGCCCGGTCACAAAATGAAGGTTTTTTGGAACCCGGTTCATATCTTTTAAAAGTCAGGATTTTAGGAAAGATTTCATGACTTACGAGCCACCTCAACTGCGTATGTGAACAGCATTGTTCAACGGGTTGAATAAGTGTTCAGATAGACACTTATGCAATCTGTCTATCGACCTCGCCGCCCACGTGCCTCGCCGCTTTGGCAGATCATCCATCACGGATGGGATGATTTCCAGGCTCAATACGAAGCTTCTTCCCGGAAAGTTCACGGACCTCTCCGGTCCGACACAGTCGAAGTCGTTGAGAAATTCTATCGCTGTGGCGATCTCGCTCAAGGCTTCACCCGGCTCCACTGCGCCGACTGTGGTCACGAAAAACTGCTCGCCTTTACCTGCAAAACCCGTGGCTACTGCCCCTCATGCCATCAGCGCCGTGCGCTTGAAACCGCCGATTGGATTGCCAAAGACATCACCTTCAATGTCCCCCACCGCATGTATGTCTTCACCATTCCCAAAGTCCTTCGAGCCATCTTCCGAAAGCGCCGCAAACTCCTGACTCACCTCTTCCAGCAATCCATCGAAGCCCTCAAACTCTGGATGCAAACCACCCTCGGATTACCTCATGGGCAAATCGCCGCGATCGCCGTCGTCCACACCTTTGGCGACTACCTGGGATTCCATCCTCACATGCACATCCTCGCCGCTAACGGTTTGATCGATGCGCAGAACCGCTTCCACCCGTTGGATGAGAACGAAAGCATTGCCTCACTCAGTGAGATTTTTCGAAATCTATTCATCAAAACCCTTGTGGATGAAAAACTCCTTTCTCAGAAGAAGGCCGATCAACTCCTCACCTGGAAAACCAGTGGCTTTACCCTTGATGCCGGTGACTCACCTACTCTGCCTTTTGATCGCAATGCACGCCGCCAATTCGCCGAATACATGCTGCGCGCTCCATTCTCCCTCGAAAAAATTCATTGGAACGAGAAGTCCAAACATGATTTGCTTAGGGACAGGATACGATTTTGATCATTACGAGGACGAGACGATTGCCTGCGCGCAGTGTTCGCAAGATATCGTCGTGAATTTTCCAGATCGGGAGCGAAGTCGGCGCAGGCATGGGGGGAAGGCCGCACGCTATGGCGGCAGCGCCGGGAATGCGAACGCGAAGTCGTCCGGGTGAATGCGGGAGTGAGTCTGTCCGCCCGTCATTCAGGGGCAAATAATCTACCTATCCGTCCAAATTCTCCCGAATTTTAGATCACTACCTTGTCGGGATTGATCGGATCGAGGTGACAAGACCATCGCCGTCGGACACAGGCACGGCGGAACTTGCCAATCAATTTTGACGCACCACTCCGCGCGTCGCCCCAAGCTGGAGGAACGCGGTCCCCCGTGTCCGCAGAGACTCCGCAACAATGCCTCCGGCTCTCTGTGCAGCCAGAGTCTTCTTTGGTCCAAAACTGGGAGACGCTTGGATTTGATCGACCACGGAAGTACGCGCAAAATTTGCCCCTTGGAATTCACCGCCCCTTCTACCGCTTCGCCGAAAGAATCGCACGGATGAGCTTCTTCCGATTCTCACCGAGGTCTTCCCAATCCGGTCGCGAGGTGTCGTTTGCATGAGCAATGATGAGATCTTCCCCCGGCAACACGACGATGAATTGTCCGCCGTGTCCGCGCGCGGAATAGGCCGGGGAATTAATTTTGTTACCCATCAGCCAGCCCGTATCGCTGACCCACCAAAGCAGCCCGTAGGAAGAGCCACTCGAAAGCTGTTCAGGATCGGTCTCGTGAGTCGACCACGGATGCACCGACTTCTTGATCCAGCTTTGAGGAATGACCTGTTTCGTCCCCCACTTTCCCGATTGCAAATAAAGAAGGCCAAAGCGGGCGCGATCACGAGTGCTCATGCGAAAATGATACGCCGGGTAGAGGGACTTCATCTTTTCTCTGTCGTCGTGCTGATACCAGGTATCCTCGCGATAATTAAAATCCTGCATCCCGATCGGATTCGCGATTTCGTTTTCGAACGCTTCAAAAATCGATCTTCGCGCGAGCCTTTCATAGATCCATCCCGCGACATTAAAGTCCCAGTTGTTGTAATAGTAGGAGGTGCCCGGTGCGTGGCTGCCTCGTTTCGGTTTCTTGTCCTTCATCTTCGAAGTTTCGGACTCCGCAGGGAGATAGACTCCGGATCGGCAACTCAAGACATTGAGGAGAGTCGCCTCTAATTCCGTCGCATTAGGCATCGTCAGGTCTCGCACCATGAAGTCTTTCAAGGTCTGGTCGAGATCCAGCTTCCCCTCGGCATCGAGTCGACCGTAGAGCGCATTGAGAAAACTCTTCCGGACCGAGGCGCATTTGAGAGGGCGATTCACCTCGCCCAATTCCAGGATCGAATATCCCGAATCAACGATCATCAAAGCCGACGATTGCCTGGCATCGCGGTAACCGCTCCACTGCCGCGCCATCTCGATGAGCGCATCAGTGTCCCAGCGGGCTCGAAGAAAATCCGAGGGAGCCTTCTGCCATTCAGCGCCCGGGGTCGTCGGCACCTGACCCTGCCCCTGCAAGAGCGTCCCGGAGATCAAGCAGAGAGCGACTAGTAATGAAAAGAAGGATTGTTTCATAAGCCTGATTGGAATTGGCGAGACGCCGTCTTGTTTTCTTATTCAGTATTGATCGAGGCATCACAAATTCCAAGGTCCGATTCGCTTGGGGACAGGTTGTCGATTTTGATCTCCTACCGAATTCGAAAGACTTCGCGCAGTAGCGCGTGAAGCTCAGGCTCGGTAAGCGCGGCTGCTTTTAGTGGTTCCCCTTCCAGTCTGTGATTGGCAGAGGTAAAGGTCGCCAAGTCTTTCGCCAGACTCTTTGGAAGCTCAATTCTTGACTCCGGGAGCAAGAGGGCGGCGAGTCGGGCGATGTCCTTCGGGTGCTTCTTGACCGCCCTTGAATCGACTTTCTCACCCGCCTCTTTCCGACGCTTCAGGTCGGCCCAGGCCTGCGCCTTTAGCGCGATTAAATGAGTTGCATTCAGCACACGGATTCCATCCACCACCTCGCTCCCGCCGATGACAAATTCGTAGGCCTCAGGATCCAAAAGAATCGCCGACAAACTGGACAACTCTCCGTCCAACGGAAGCGGCACGATCATCGCCCCGTCCTCAACGGTCATCATCAAGGGGGCACGGCAGAAAAGCTCCAGCATCACGGGAAATCCTTCTGTTTCCGGTTGATCGAAACGATAGAGTTGCACACCACCTTTTCCCGCACCTTGCTGTAAGTTTCGATAGGCACCTTCCCGCAAAAATGCCCAGAAATCTGCGGCAAACTCCGATGTCATCCGCTCGACCACGACCACCATATCGAGATCGCGTGTCGCGCGGAAAGGGATCCCTTCCCGCTCCATCAGCACGCTACACGCCGCTCCACCAATCATCACATAGCCATCCGAATGGGCTTCGAGCCGGTCTTTGAAAATATCTAAGCCTGCGACCATGTCACCCTCCCTTCCAGTTGCTCTAACGCTTCGGCGGTGCGTTCATCGACCGGCTCACTGAAGCTGCGCAAGACCGAAAGGATATCTGGTTTCAGTTCACGGCTCCCTCTCTCCGGATTTGGAATCGCCCTTACCGGGAGATAGGGTGGGTAAGCCCATGTCTCCACCTGCATCGCCGGACTGTCGCTTATCGTCTCAATCTCTTGAATTTGATTTCGATACTCGTGGAATACTTTCCGCTCGATCACGACCGTCGGCCATGGGTTGTCGGCGAGAATCGTGTGATCAGCGAGAAAGGAATAACCTCCCCGCATTCCGCAGGTCTGCAGAATCGGCAGCTTTTCTTCCAGAAGGTGAGTCGCGACTACCGGGGAGGGAAAGGAAAGCTTCGCTTCCTGCCAGACTTCCTTTGGGTCCTTCCTCAGTGAAATCAGGTTGCTGCGCCCTGCCTTCTTTAAACGAATCCAGCCTCGAACCTCGAAATCCCGAACAATGCGCGAAATCGTCATCCGGCTGACGCCGAAAATTTCATCGTATTCTGATTGAAGAGGAGAGAGTCCCTCACACTGAAGCAATGTCGCGAGAATGTGGCGGGCTGTCGGGGCAAGCTCTTCATCGGGACGCGACCGGATCGGATCCCAGAGATTGTCCTCCTTGAAATGGACACGAAGCGGTTTCAGATAAATCTGTTTTCCCGGCACCACAAAGGACACTCCTTTTGCCACGAGCCTCCGTCGACTCGCCAGAGAAATTCGATCCGAGACGTAAACCGGCACCTGCGGAGCAATACTGGCTTGAATCTGCTCCCACATCTTAAGAAATCGAGTAGGCGCTTCATCCAGCGGCTCTTTCGGCAGAACAAAGGTGAAGGTTTCCCCGTTCAAATCACCCTCATAAAACGCGAACCGATTCCGCACCCCGACGGAAAGCCCAGCCGGAGACACGATCAGTTGCGGATCAACAAGCAGGAAAAGCTCCGTCTCGAAAACCTGCCGGAGCGCATTGATCAGAGAACCATCTTGAGCTGTATCCATCGCTTTGTAACTTTTAAAATATACCGTAACAATAAAATGTTACAATTAAATATTTTTGTTACAAATATCTCACCAGGTGATGGCAAAACGTTCACGATCAACCCCATCGATTAATCAAAATCCTAAAATCACTCACTCGCAGAGCGCAATCCGCCCACACCTCTTCCCCTCCAGGCAAATCGTGTCTCTCGGCGAGTTAGCCAGTTCCTCTGCGGACCTCTCACCATCCGACCCAGGCAACACGGATTCGCTTACGGACAGGTTATCGATTTTGATCATTCTTCAACGGCAGATAATTTACCTGGTACCTCCAATCATTTACTCCCCTTAGCATCCCTCAGCTTTCGTTCCATTTACCGGCATTTTCCATATCCTTCGCCAGATCCTGTCGGCGAAGCTGTTGGGCAATGCCCCTCTCTCCCAGCAAGAACTGAAATTCGGCTTTTCCCATCCCTGCCATTCGGCATGCACCTGCACCACTAACGATTCCTTCGCGATACAGTTGCAACGCCAATTCTTTGCGAAGCTCAGGCTCAAGCCTATCGCGGGAAATTCGAGCACCCGCCAGCGCGTCCTCGGGAATTGAAATGAGAAAATCGGCCATGCATTATTTTAACACAGTATCGACTCGGAAAAATAGCGAAAGTTCCAACCTTTCTCATTGAACTTCGCCCCGGAAATACGCAAATCCATCAAGGCAAACAGATTCCGCATCTGATGATGAATCGCCTCCTCGGCAGTGCGCATTTTGCAAGCCTACTTCAGATCGCCGTGCTCTCAAATGCCCGGAAATCCAAGCACTGCGGGAGTTCCCGCCCGAAACTTCGCGGCACCCCTGCCGATTCTTCAGGCAGTTGAATTGACAGGGCCATCGCAGCCGGGCACGGGCAAGGTGGAACTTGCCCCTCCTTTTTTGCAAGAACACGGGGATTCTGAGGGTTGTCCGTTCCAGGGGTAGCCAGATCGAGGACTGAACCGGATCGGACTCGAGTCAGCCTGAAGCGCCCTCCTCTCCCGCAATTCCCTGCCATTCCCGCTTTTCAAGCAAGGGGGAAGCATCGAAGATCGACGACACATGTTCGAGCAGACTTTCAAAAACATCGACGACATCCTTTACAAGGATTCCGGGGCCGACAGCGAGCTGGATTACATCGGCCAGACCTCGTGGATTCTGTTCCTCCGCTACCTCGATGAGCTGGAGCAGGATAAGGCTGATGAGGCGGAGCTGGAGGGCCGGGAATACGAGTTCATCATCGAGGAAAAATTCCGCTGGCCGAGCTGGGCGATGCCCAAGGGCGACGACGGCAAAATCGATCACCATGTCGCGATGACGGGGCCCGATCTGATCGCCTTTGTCGATGGGGAGCTTTTCCCCTACCTCGCTGGATTCAAAGCCGCGACCGATGACCCGCAAACGCTGGAATACAAAATCGGCGAAATCTTTTCCGAACTCGGGAACAAGATCAAGAGCGGTTACAACCTCCGCGAGATCCTCGACTACGCCGACGAATTGCCGTTCCGTTCGAGCAAGGACAAGCACGAGCTTTCCCATCTCTACGAAACGAAGATCAAGAACATGGGCAACGCCGGTCGCAACGGCGGCCAGTATTACACGCCGCGCCCGCTCATTCGCGCGATGGTCGAGGTGACCAATCCTCAGATTGGCGAGACGGTTTACGATGGCGCGGCCGGTTCCGGCGGTTTCCTCTGCGAAGCCTACGACTACATGCTCGAACGAATGGAGCAGAGCACGAAGAACCTGAAAACGCTTCAGGAAAAAACCTTCTACGGCAAAGAGAAGAAGAACCTCGCCTACGTCATCGGGATCATGAACATGATCCTCCACGGGATCGAGGCACCGAACATCATCCACACGAACACCCTCGGTGAGAGCATCCGCGACATTCAGGAAAAGGATCGCTACCACGTCATTCTCGCGAACCCACCTTTCGGAGGCAAGGAGCGTCCCGAGGTGCAGCAGAATTTCGATATCAAGACGGGCGAGACGGCGTTTCTCTTCATGCAGCACTTCATCAAGTCGCTCAAGGCCGGAGGCCGCGCTGCCATCGTCATCAAGAACACCGTGCTCAGCAATACCGACAACGCCTCGGTCGCCCTGCGGAAACTGTTGTTGGAAAGCTGCGACCTGCACACCGTCCTCGACATGCCCGGAGGCACCTTCACGGGGGCCGGAGTCAAAACCGTGGTCCTCTTTTTCCAAAAAGGAGAACCGACCAAGAAGATCTGGTTCTATCAGCTCGACCCGGGCCGGAATATGGGGAAAACCAATCCGCTCAACGACAAGGACATGGCCGAGTTTGTCGAGTTGCAAAAGACGAAGCCGGAAAGCGAGCAGTCATGGAATCTCAAAGTCGCGGATTTGGATGAGAAGACCTGTGATTTGAGTGTGAAGAATCCGAACACGCCGGAGGAAGCGCCCTTGCGGGAGCCGGAGGTGATTTTGGCGGAAATGGTGAAGTTGGATGCGGAGACGGCGGGGTTGTTGAAGGAGATTGGGGAGTTGGTATGAAGGCGGGGTGGGAAATAAAAAGGCTGGAAGATGTCGCAACCTTACAGCGTGGATTTGATTTACCCAAAAGGTCAAGGGTGACTGGTATCCATCCCCTGATGAGTTCCAGCGGACGAATCGACACACACAATGTTGCTAAAGTCCGAGGGCCGGGGGTTGTTACTGGCCGAAGCGGAAGTGTTGGAGCCGTTTTCTATGTAACGGATGATTTCTGGCCCCTAAACACGGTTCTTTATATCAAAAATTTCCATGGAAATCATCCAAGATATATATTCCAACTCTTAAATTTCCTTGAGCCGAAACGGTTTGCTAGCGGGTCTGGAGTTCCAACATTAAACCGCAATCACATTCACGGAGAATTGGTTCCCGTCCCACCACTCACCGAGCAGGAGGAGATTGTGGAGGTCTTGGACAAGGCCTTTGCCGCCATCGACCAAGCCAAGGCGAACCTCGAACAAAACATCGCCAACGCCAAAGAACTCTTCCAATCCAAACTCAACCAAATCTTCTCCCAAAAAGGCGAGGGATGGGTGGAGACGACGTTGGAAAAAACTTTGAAGTCACAACCGCGCAATGGCTGGTCGCCACCCGCCGCCAACCATTCAGATTCCGGCATCCCCGTCCTAACACTTTCCTCAGTGACAGGTTTTGAGTTTCGTAAGGATAAAATCAAACACACTTCGATTGAAACCGATTCAGAGCGCCACTACTGGGTCAATAACGGGGAGTTGCTTATCACCCGCAGTAACACTCCTGAGTTAGTGGGGCATGTTGCCATTGCCGAAGGCATTGAAAGTCCAACGATCTATCCTGATCTAATCATGCGAATGATTCCGGAGGGAACCCTTGCTGACACGAGATTTCTCTACTACCACCTTCGCGCTCCATTTTTGCGTGAGATCATCACCGGCCGCGCATCCGGAGCTAATCCAACGATGAAGAAAATCAATAAGTCGGCGGTTCAAACGCTTCCGGTGTCCCTACCACCACTCCCCCAACAAAAAACCATCGTCCAGCACCTCGACACCCTCTCCGCCCAAACCCGAGCCCTCGAATCCCACTACCAAACCAAACTCACCTCCCTCGAAGAGCTCAAAAAATCCCTCCTCCAAAAAGCCTTTGCGGGAGAA
>Ga0222663_1000281_pt1 | contig 23962 bp, 23 predicted proteins | sample AntAcemetagen602_FD_179852 | JGI IMG/M metagenome (GOLD analysis project Ga0222663, IMG submission 179852) | Saline water microbial communities from Ace Lake, Antarctica - #602 | ecosystem: Environmental > Aquatic > Non-marine Saline and Alkaline > Saline | place: Antarctica: Ace Lake... | reverse complement strand
CAGCATAGCGATTAGCAACATCAAAAAATCCAAGCTGGCTCATATTTTGTCCTCATAATCTCAACGTTGTGATATCGTGATTCTATCAGATCAATGAGTGGAGTGGGTATTTTTAGAGATGCCCTTTGTTCACGATGCGGGCAATGTCGGCTTCGCTGGTTGTGCGCTTTGACCAATCAACGAGCGGTGCATCAATCTGGCCTCGGTTCAAATCCCAACGACCCGTAATCGTATAGACCCGTTCGATGACGCCATCATCGACGAACGGTTGAAGGATGCCCTCAACAAACAAAACTTGGCGGTCGGTAAAAGCCAGACCGACGCCGTCTGGCCCAGTCAAACGAACGGTGATCTTGCCGCGATCTTCTTCTGGTACCAGTTCCTGATCGAGTCCGCCATAAACCTGATAAGCCCCCAAGATTACGAAAGCACACAGCGCCAAGGCTACTGCGGGGTAGCGCAGCAAAGCGTCAAGGACTCGCGTGTAGGCACGGACTCCAATAGCCCCCAGGTCTGACAACGTGCGGCCGACAAGGCCACGGGTGGTGGTTTTGGCGTCGGGGAGTTTCGATACCAACATGGGCACCAGCGTCAGGGCAACAAAGGAAGAAATCGCGACGGTGACGGCCAACACGAAGCCAAATTCACGGAACAGGCGTCCAGCTTCTGAAGGGATAAACGAGATGGGCACAAAAACAGAGATCAACGTGGCGGTTGTCGCGATGATGGCAAAAAACACTTGCCGCGTTCCCATCACAGCGGCTGCACTAGATTTAATACCTTTGGCCCGCAGCCGTTGAATGTTCTCCAACACTACAATTGCGTCGTCAACCACGACGCCCGTCGCTAAAATCATTGCAAGCAGGGTAACCAGATTGATTGAGAACCCCAGCGCCCAAACGGCTGCCAATGACCCGACCAAGGCCACGGGTACGGCCAGCGTAGGGATGATCGAGGATCGAATTTGCCCGGTGAAGATCAGCAATACAAGAACGACAATGAGGATGGTAAATGCCAAGGTCGAAAGAAGCTCTTGGATCGCACTTTTGATGAACAAAGAGTCATCGGAAATCGTTTCAATTGTGATGCTGGGCAAGCTGGTTTTCAACCGCTGGACGGCGGCTTCGATGCCTTCGGAAATGGCGATGGTATTAGAGGCCGCCTGACGCACGATACCCAGGCTAATCACATCACGGCCATTCAGCCGCACCCAGCTCTCTGCTTCGGCAGGTGCAAAATAGACGGTGGCAACATCACCAATCCGCACTGGTTCACGAACGTAGAGGGCCTCGATCTTTTCTGGTTCGTTGACAGACGCGTTGGCGCGGACGAGAACTTCTTGTTCAGCCGACTTAAAACTGCCGGCGGGAACGTCAAAGCGAGCGTCACGCAAGACGTTTGCGACGTCTGCAACCGAAAGGCCGTACCCAGCTAAGCGCAGCGGATCAATCTTCACCCGAAGCACCCGTTCCCGATCCCCGAACAGGTTGACCTCGGCAACGCCATCAACGGCGGTTAGCTCGGGCACAATCTGGTTTTCTATGACGCGGGTCAGGGCTTCTATGGGCAAGCTATCGCTTGATACAGCCAGAGAGATCACAGGTGTTGCATCGGCATCGGCCTTGATGACGGTCACGTTTTCCACCGCATCGGGCAGTTCGCGTTCAACCCGGCTGACTGCCTCGCGCACGTCTGTCGCCGCGTCGGTCAGATCAACAGAGGGATTAAACACAATGCGGATGCGAAGATTGTTTTCTTCGCTGGAAGATCGAACCTCTTTCACACCATTAACCCGCGCGACGCCCGCTTCCAATAGGCTGGTTACTTCGGCATCAATCGTTTCCGGTGATGCCCCTGGATACTCAGCGCGGACGGTGACGATGGGCCGATCAATATCCGGCAACTCGCGCACTTCAATCGCGCTGAGGGCGGCGAACCCTGCGATCATGATTAAAAGATTCAGAACAATGGCAAGGTAAGGACGGCGAACACTGATGGCTGGCAGATCATTCATCGACACCTGAGGCGATATCTCTGACATCTTACGACCTTGCCATCTTAGGGCTGGGGCCGCTCTGAGATGGCGACGGGTGATCCAGGACGTAACCGTTGAACACCTTCCACCACGATGGTGTCGCCGCTCGCAATGTCACCATCAACCAAGACCGTTTGGTTCAGCCGTCGCCGCGCAATGACATCAACCCGTTCGGCGATGCCGTCAACTATACGCCACACATAACTCTGGCCGTCGCGCCATTGAATGGAGAGTTCGGGTACGGTGGCAAAGACGGGACCTGGCAAAATTAACGAGACGCCCAGCGACATGCCAGGCCGCAACGTGTCCTCTGGGTTCGGAAACGCCGCGCGTAATAGAACGGTGCGCGCGATGGGATCAATGCGGCTGTCAATTTTTACAATCTGACCTTCGATGGGCCGATCAGGAAAGCTGGGCGTGCGGGCTTGAATAGTGTCACCCAAAGTAAGCCGCGAGAAAAAGCGCTCAGCGATTTCAAACTCGACCAGCAGGGTCGATCGGTCATCCAGGGTGGTCACCGGCGTTTCTGTTGTGATTCTGTCGCCCACTTCAATTTTAGCAATGCCAAGAACGCCATCGAAGGGGGCTCGCAATGTTCTGTCGCTCAGAGCAACACGGGCTTGCTGCAATTCCAATCGGGCGCGCTCTAGGGCGATTTCTGCGTCGCGCACGTTGGCATCGGATCGTACGTTGGATTGCCGGAGTTTTAGAACCCGTTCTGCCGTGCTTTCGGCATCATCAACATGGGTTTGAGCCAATTGAACGGCCAATGCTGCATGACGTTGATCCAGACGCAAAATGACGTCGCCTTTTTCAACGCGCCCGCCAGCGCGAACCGGAATTTCAACAATCTCACCGTCCACATCAGGGTACAGCGTGACAGACGATGCGGCCCGGGCGGTACCAATGGCTTGCACAATCACGGTGTCCGCTCGCTCCCCCGCAGCGGCGACGATAACCGGCAGACCTGCGCTGGATCGTGTTGATGGTTCCGAGGGTGGCGTAGATGTGGGGTCGGTGCTAGCGAACAAAGGACGCCACGTGTCCGATGTTGCGGCCACGCCAATCAATACGCCGACTAAGATCAAGAGGCGGATGATACGGCCTGTCATTCTAGAGTCACTCACGTCTGTATCTCCGACGGGTGTCAAATACTCCCCCCTTATATGGGTATAAACGCTTATGATCCAAGATGACTCAACGGTTTATGGTTGTCTTATAAATTCATGACGGCTACGTGCGTGATTTAGACGCCCGTGCTGCGGCACATCGTGCTCTAAAATCGTGGCCAAAGGGGTTAATAGGGCGAAAACGATCGGAGCGAAAAGTACTGATGTCAAACGCGGGCTTATCGGATATCGCAAGATCGCCAATGGCGTTTTTGACGCTTTCGTTGATGCTTGCAGGATCAGCCCGGCGGCGCGACTTGATGCGGCACTGGCCAGTTCGTTGCGCTCTAACAGTAAGACGGTTTCTGCGCTCTTTTTCGTTAAGTGATAGGCGATAGACGCTCCGACAATACCGCCGCCAACCACAACGTGATCAAAAGTTTCCATGACTGACTCTACCTTGTACAAATGACACGGTGTTTAACCATGGTTTGACCCAACTCAATGCGGCCTTTGTTGCGGGAGACTAAGTTTTCCTTATTGCGAATAACAAGGAGAAAACCTGCAATGTCCCATACGCCCAATGAACTCTCAGAAGTCTTCCCTAATAAATCGGATCAGATTCACGCGTTGCGCGAGGCTAATGCGCATTTCGTCACACTGAGCGACCAATATCATGACCTTAACCGAACCATTCACCGAGGCGAAACAGACGTCGAGCCGATGGACGACTTTCATTTGGAAGACTTGAAAAAGCAGCGGTTACAGTTATTGGATGAAATTACCCAAATGTTGGGGTAGGGACCTTGGCTTGGCGCCTCAAATAAGTCTACATGGCGAACGGGGTGGGGCCGAACTTTACCGCTGGCACGAACCCCGTTCGCCGTCCGATTGCAGGCCAACTGACCTCGCTCTGGTTGGATGCTTGGACCGGCTCCAAGCACGCTCACGTCACGTGCATCGCCGGAGTGGGTCATTCCGTGAATATGGCGCGCCCAACTGTTGTGGCGGATGCCATCAATGCCTTGTTTGTCTGTGGTGTTCATGAAATTCAAAGAAGCTGATAGAAATCAGCCCTTTAACCATGGCGATCATCTGCTATATGCATGCATCATCTGACATAAATGAGAGTTGACCATGAGCGACGCGCTAGAGCACTTTCGGGCCGAGTACGGCAAACGGTTTCCCCTTGAAGACAAACGCATGTTTGGGTTTTGGGAGCGTACAGACCGTGCGATTGAAAAACTAAAAATCACCTACCCATCCATGTCGATCATTCACATCACATCACTGCATGTGCTTTGCTATCTGGACGACAAAGACGCAAAACTGGCATCTATTCGCGAAGCCCCAACGGCATTTACGGACTATGCTGGAATGTGCATGCAATTCGTTGATCATATGTTGGACGTGGCTTACGAAAAAGCCGATGAGGCCGACGCCGATGTGTTCGCCGATTGGATCGCCGATACGGTTGATGATTACAACGAGTTTTTGAAGCAACCGCTTGCCGTCGTGGACGAGTTTTTTGCGCGGTTTGACAAATTGATGCCGACCACAACGCCAGAGTAACGCCACCTGTTATCAGGACCGTTTCCGATGATTCTCTATGTAAAAGCATATATCGGCAGCCTTATCGTTTTTCTTGGCCTCGATTTTCTGTGGTTGGGCATTATCGCCAAAAACTTCTATGCGTCTCAATTGGGTGGATTGATGCGCAATGATGTGAATTTCCTGGCTGCGGGTGGTTTCTATCTGGCCTACGTTGCGGGCGTTGTTTTCTTTGCTGTCGCGCCTGCCTTAGAGGCTGAGTCTTGGACGCGCGCGCTATTGAACGGTGCCCTCCTAGGGTTATTGGCTTATGGCACCTATGACATGACAAACATCGCGACATTAAAAGGCTGGCCCGTGACCATGAGTCTGGTCGACATGGCCTGGGGAACAGCATTAACAGGTGCCGCGGCTGTCGCCGGGTATTGGGCCGCGCGGGCCTTTTAAAAGGACCTCTTCATGGGATCAGTTGTCGATATTTTTCTGCCCCTTGCCCTGGCCTTTATGATGGTCACTGTCGGGCTCGGGCTGACCGTGTCAGATTTTGCGCGGGTTGTGACGCGGCCAAAAGATGTGCTCACGGGTTTGGTACTACAGATCATTGTCTTGCCCGCTGTCGCTTTTGGATTGATTAGTGTTTGGCCGCTATCACCAGAAATCGCAATAGGTGTCTTGTTGATTGCCATCGCTCCTGGTGGGGTCACGTCAAATTATCTGACGGCGTTGGCGCGGGGTGACGTTGCCTTATCCGTATCCTTAACCGCCGTGACCAGTGTGCTGAGTGTTTTGACGGTTCCTGCGATCTTAACCTTCGGGTACAACTTTGTGTTTGGCGATAGCTTAGATCAAGACATCTCGTTTGCGCGCACCGCAGTCGGCATCTTCTTGATCGTCACGGTACCCGTCTTGCTGGGGATGGCGGGCCGACGATTTGCCACACATGCAGCGAACCGCATTGAGCCAATGGCCCACAACGTATCAACGGTGCTTTTCGCTGTGGTACTGATCGGTGCCATTGTTCAGCAACGTGACAATGTTGTGGCCTACTTTGCCGACGTTGGATTGGTTACTCTGTCACTCAATGTCGTCATGATGGCTTTGGCCTTTTGCGTTGCCATGCTGCTGCGGACAGGCCTGCGCCAACGCATATCTATATGTCTGGAATGCGGGTTGCAGAATGGCACTTTGGCCATTGCGGTGGGCGTGATGGCTTTTGGTGGCGGCGCTTATGTTATCCCGGCGGCGACATACAGCTTGATCATGTTTGCCACCTCTTTGATTTTTATTGGTGTTTCTCGTCGGATCACCGCCGATTTGTCATAAATCATTATCAGGATCGTGTTAAACTGGCACAGTAGACGTAACGATAATAGCCGATGACACTGGGGAATGATAATGCACGATGGTGACGAGCCAGAAATCCCGGGCGACGTGAAGGACTGGATCACGTTAGAACTGGAAGACAGTTTCGACGAAGAACTTGAAATGGAGATCGACGACGTTCGTATCTCTCGCGAACTCAGAGCCATCGCGGGTCTGAAGCATAAATCGTCCCTTAATCGCCGCGTTTACTTCCATGAATTATTTCGTCTGCAAGCTGAATTGGTTAAGTTACAGGATTGGGTCGTCGCGACGGGGTTCAAATTGGTTGTGATCTTTGAGGGACGGGATGCGGCCGGTAAAGGGGGTGTTATTAAGCGCATCGCGCAACGCCTGAACCCGCGTGTCTGTCGTGTGGTTGCTTTGCCTGCACCATCAGAGCGGGAAAAATCCCAGTGGTATTTCCAGCGCTATGTACCACACCTTCCAGCGGGTGGAGAAATCGTTTTGTTCGACCGGTCTTGGTATAACCGGGCGGGTGTTGAACGGGTTATGGAATTCGCTACCGAAGACCAGGTTGAAGAATTTTATAATGACGTTCCAGAATTTGAACGCATGCTTGCCCGCTCTGGTATCAAGCTGATCAAATATTGGTTTTCCATCACCGATGAAGAGCAGCAACTCAGGTTTTTGATGCGTATTCATGATCCGATGAAGCAATGGAAACTAAGCCCAATGGATTTGCAGTCCCGCGTTCGGTGGGAAGAATATACACGGGTCAAAGAAGAAATGCTGAACCGCACGAACATCCCAGAAGCCCCGTGGTGGATCGTTGAAGGCAACGATAAAAAGCGCGCGCGACTGAACTGCATCAATAACCTGATTGCTCAGATCCCTTATGGGCCGGTTGATAATGAGCCGGTTCATTTGCCGGATCGTGTGTTCAATCCGGATTATGAGCGCCAGATACTGCCGTCAGAACTATACGTCGAAGAAAAGTACTAGCGGGATTTATCCGCACACCTTTGGCGCGATGGTTTTTTCTACCAAACCTGTTTTTGAATCGCGCCGCAGAAGCCATGTTTTTCCTGTGGTGCCAGTAGGCAACGTGATGGATGTTCCAGGCCACGGTGATACGGTAATCGTATCGGCCCATCCGCCGATGGATGCCGTGCGAACAACGGCTTCATCACCCAGCCGCAGACCAGACCATAAGGTGGGTTGGTCTGGCGTATAGGTTGACAAATTCATAGGCTCGCCGTTCTCCATGAATCGTTGCACAGTGAGCATTTCGCCATAGACGGCTTGGGCATCAATGACCTCGGCAATTGCAAGATCAGCATGACCCGGGGTCGCACTGTTAAAGACCTGCATGCCGTCAATACCTCGCAACCACATGTGCCGCAGGGCTTCACGGTAACGCTCGCGACTGATCACAGGGGCGCGGCCTCCATCAAGCCGACCCCGTGTGACGGTTGCGGAAAGGGCGGTGCCGTTCCGTCGCAAATCCAATTGTAGGTCTTCGCCAGGTTTGCCGCGAATGGTTTGGATCGCCTGCTGAAGCGTAAAATCAGCTAACGCCTGGTCGCCCGCTTTGATGATGATATCACCAGCGAAAAGATGCGCCCTTTCGGCTGGACCTCCCGAATGGACACTGAGAATACGCAACCCCTCAGCGGCTTTCTCAACTTGAACGCCAAGACCGCCTGCTTTCGAGGGGGCTTGCTGCGATAAGGGAATCCATCGTCCGACCCAGGGAAAAGATTGAACATGAGGGGCGTGGTCGCGCCGGTTTTCGGCATCGGCGGTGATTTGCCCCAGCAACAATGCCATATAGCGCCGGTCTACGTGATCGCGATCCATCGTCGTTGTGCCGCCGTTTTGCCAGAACCCCGCATCGGTGCCATAGGCAACCGGATTGGTTGCGGTAAAAAGACCCACGTCCGTCGGCGGTAACAAACCAGAGATCATGCCCGGCACGGGGTTGGATCGTGTTGAAATGACGGTCATCCAATTGGTTACGGACGTAGCGGGGAATATTTCACGGATCGGCGCAGCGACATAGGCGGACATCAACGATGTCCAGAGTTGGCGCTTCCAAAAAGCGAAGGCTTGGGGCGATTCCAAGGCTTTGTCTGGAATGTGCTGGCGCGCGGCAGGATCATGGCGGACATCGTCAAAGCGGGTGTTGAGAGGCGCGACTTCGTAGTCCAACCAAACGGCATCCACGGTGACACCCGCATCGCGAAACGCCACCATGATTGAACGGATAGCGTCGGCAGATTTGCGCCATGCGCTGATATCTGCTGGTACGAGCTGCTCGGGCCAGCCGTATCCCCACGTGCTGCTCTCACCCTCCATAAGAATGACAGGGCCGCCCGCATCTTGGATGGCTTTTGCGGCGGCAATCATGGCCGGATCAAGCCGAACGTGGGGAACAATGCCACGGGCAAGCAGACTTTCAAGCGTCGCCGCAGGCAGGGGATTGAAGCCCGGCCCTTCCCAAAGAATCATGGGCCAGCGCTCAGGCGCATCGCATGTTAAGATAGGCACAGTCTCGATCACAGTCGTGGCCCAGCTAATTTGGGCGGGAGCTTCATGAACCTCTGGTGCGCGTTCTGCTGGTTGTGTTGAGCACGCTGCAACGAATATCGTCGCAACAACAATCGTCCAACGAGAGACGGCCAAAAAATAAACGGGCATTGGAAATAAGGTGTGGAGCATCCATCTATCATGCGGGCAAATACGCATCACTCAAGCTGCACGTTAGGCTGCTGATAAATAATGTTGCAACAGGGCATTGGCTTCGCGTGAATCCCATTCTGCGGGGCCAATCAAATAACCACGCAATCGACTGGCGCGGTCTAAAACGTATGACATGGGCATGCCGACGCGGTTTACCGACCGATAGGCCTCAAAAACCAGGCCAGAGGGATCAAACAACAAGGGCAGTTGAGTGATGCCAACACGGGCATAAAAGGCTTTGGCGCGCGGTACGGCGGCCAATCCGTCTTCGTCGAGAGCAATGGGAACGACGGCAAAATTGTCACCACCCATTTTGCCTTCTAGCCGGTCAAGGATCGGCATTTCCCACACGCACGGTACACACCACGTCGCCCAAAAACTCAACAACACAATTTTTCCGCGCCAGGCACTGATGTCGTAGGGCTGTTCCTCCGCATCAAAGAAGGGCGCGATGGGCGCGGACATTGGCGGTCTTAGCTCGGTGTACTGCCGCGCTTGTCCGTGGAAGACGGGTGGTGACGGTGGAGGCTCGATTGCGCTTACCGCGATTGGGAAAACCCCTGTGGCGGCCAAGCCACCTAAGATGGTGCGACGTTTGTATCGGGTTGGTCTGGGTCGTGTGTGCAAGATCATCGCAACAGGCTAGCAAACAGGTGGCGCGGATAGGGTCACATATTCGTTATTTGCTGCCGTCTCGCGGGCAGGCAAAGCTGTTGGTTCACTTTATGATTGGATTCGTTTGTCGTGTGGACACAGCATTTGGCCCGGTTCAACAGTGTTGCTGCTTGCGTGGCCCTGTTTAGCGCCTTAAGCGCGCTTTGCAATTAGGCTTAAACAGTTTCAATCTTTGGGAGCGCGGCGGTCGCTATGAAAAATCGACCAAATGAACCCAACCCCGCCCGATAAGTTTAAATCGTCTTTAAACAGAGGGCTGCTTTCATTTGCTGCGCCACCATAATACCCGAGGCTGCCACCAATAAAGCCGCGGACCCGATCTGTAATCGGCATGCCGAACCCAACATTGATGCGGCTGCCGAGGTAGCCCCCTTCCGCCTGATAGGCCGAGCGTCCGGTTCGAACGAATTGCGGTTCGACTTCGTAAAAGAAATCCATGAGTTCAGCCGTGGCAAACGCGGGGCCAATGCTGACGCTGAATTTATTGTTCTTACCCAGAAAGTTCTCATTGCTGTATTTTAGCTTTGGATTAAACACGATGCCGCGATAATCGACGCTGGTCAGGTCCGTTGAAAAGGCTGCACGGAGAGGGATTTCGAGATCAATTTTCGCATCGCGCGCCGCGCGGGCCAGAACGATTTTCAGGGCTGGTCCCACTTCAAGAAGGAAATCAAGGTCTGGCATCCCTTGGCGGGCATCATTGTCTTCTGACTCAGCGGGAAATGATCCATCAAAGCTGAAATCAAATTCGAATCGGTCAGTTTTGACGATGCGCCCCCGCGCGACGCTGCCATCGCCGACGCGGAGAAAGTCACCGCGATAGATGATCACCGGAATGGGCGCTGCGTTAAAATGGTTTTGGCCCGCGGCTGGGTAGTCAGCCGTGTAAGCGCCGACGGCCCCAATGCCCAGCTCCCACAACGGCAATCCTTCGTCGGTAATGGCGCGAGGCGCAATATCAATGGCTTTTGTGGTCGTTCGCGCGGGTGTCGAGATCGGGTTAGCTGCCTGTGTCACTATCGGGCTGAGGAAACACAAAACGGCAACGGCAACGCGGAAGAACATCAACATCATACAAAGTCACTCAATGAAGGTGGTGCACAAAAACTTGAGCCAAAGGTTGTTACTGTCTGTCACTAGACTGTCAATGCTCGATATGGCTATTACAGAGTTGAACGACAAGGAATAACCCAATGCGTGACTTTGCCTTAGAGGTCTATTTTTCCAAGTGGGAGTTTGCTGCCCAGCACCATATGACAGCGTCTGACGCTGAAAGCATGGCGCTGCCAGACTTGCTGGCCATGGCGTCACCAGAGGACCGCGCTGCGTTTGACCATTGCTGGCTTGGATATACGGAAACCTGGGGTGCACCAGATTTGCGGGCTGAGATCGCCAGCACCTACGGTTCCATGAAGGATGAAAATATCCTCTGTTTTGCTGGTGCCGAAGAAGGTGTTTATGCGGCGATGAAAGTTTTGCTTGAACCCGATGACCACGCGATTGTGGTCGTGCCGAATTATCAAGCGGCAGAAACCGTGCCGCTTAGTCTATGCGCTGTAACAGGTGTGCCATTGCGCACAGACAATTCGTGGAGATTAGATTTGGATGCGGTTAAAGCTGCAATTCGTCCCAATACTAAGTTGATATCCATCAATTTTCCGAACAATCCAACGGGAGCTGTGATGCCACATGATGATTATACAGATTTGATTGCGACGTGTCGGAATCATGGAATGTATTTGTTTTCTGATGAGGTTTACCGGGGCCTGGAGATTGATGAGACCAAGCGTATGCCGCAAGCCGCTGATGCCTATGAAAAAGGACTATCCTTGAATGTCATGTCCAAAGCTTATGGACTTCCTGGGCTTCGTATAGGTTGGATTGCCAGCCAGGACACAGAAATATTGGCCTCCATCAATCGGTATAAACACTATTTATCCATCTGTAATTCAGCCCCCAGTGAGCGACTTGCCGTTATCGGCCTGAAGGCGCGAGAAGCAATCCTGACCCGCAATCGTGCCTTGGTTCGCGATAATATAAAGGCATTGGATGAGTTCTTCAGCGAATATCCCGACCTATTCGAATGGTCGCATCCCGATGGTGGATGTGTTGGGTATCCGCAGTTCTTGGGGCGTGGCGGCGTCGAGGCTTTTTGTGAAAGCTTGGTCGAACAAGAGGGCGTATTGCTGTTGCCATCCTCTATCTATCGGTCGGAATTAATGGCGACACCTCAGGATCGATTTCGTATTGGTTGCGGTCGAAAGGGCATAGAGTTAGGTTTGGTTGCATTTCGAACTTTTCTTGACCGGCGGCATAACGACTTAGCGCCCTAAAGCATTGGCGCGGGCAAATTTTTGAAACAAAGCACTAAAGTCCTAGGCTACTGGGATATCGGTGTGCTGAAGTATTATGGTGGAGTTCTATCCACAGAAAAGCGAGTTTTCTTGGCAATCATTTCTAAAACTAACGTTTCTACCGGAATTTTTTACGTTGAGATTCCAGATGTTGATCTTCGTATCCTGTGCGGCTGCCCGGCAGATACCGTTAAGCACCTTATGAGGTGTGGCCTTATTTTGAGTAAGGATGTTGGCGGATCGACTCTTGAAACAGGTCCAAACGCGATTTTGCTATCGGATGTGATGGTTCAGGGTGGCGCTTTGGCGAATATGTCAGAGTTTCCCGTTCTGCAAATGCTCTATCGGCAAGGCATGATTGTTCCTGGACATCCTGGAAATACGGGTGCGAAGCCCCTCCTGATTGGGTCTGCGGATCAGGTTCAGGCGCAACTTAAGTATCTACACCGGGGTAACTACGGGTTGGTCTCAGAGCAGGAAATGAGGGACGCTGGCGCATCGCCTGAAATGGCAAAGGCACTGATGCGGGAAAAGCTGAAGTTTGCTTTTGGTGCTATTCGCGACGAAGCTGAACTGTTTGACGCTCATGTCGTCGATACCTCGACAGAGGATTTGCGCGATGGCGTCGCCATTCGTCGTGTGGCCCTTAACAAGTTCGAAATTACGTATGAGGAAGACAGCGTAATGGTCGATTTGAACTTGGCCGATGGCGCGACGTATGCATCTCCCTATCCATTTGGAGTGCACAATATCGATCGTGAATACTTCTCGATCCTTCATTCTGGCGATGGAGATGGGTGGGATATTAACCGACCCAGCATGGCTTCGACCATTATGTTCCAAGGGCGACCATTCTTGATCGATGCAGGGCCGAATATCGACGCAAACTTGGATGCTTTGGGCATTGGCGTGAATGAGATCGAAGGCATCTTCATGACCCACGCACACGATGACCACTTTGCTGGGTTGGTCACGTTGATGCGGGCAGATCATCGCATTAAGTTTTTTGCGACGTCTTTGGTAAAGGCATCGGTGGTCAAGAAACTATCGGCGCTGTTGCAAGTAACGGAAGATGCGTTCGATCAATATTTTGATGCTCAAGATTTGCGTCTGGATGATTGGAATGACCTTAACGGATTAGAAGTCCGTCCTGTGTTGTCACCCCATCCCGTTGAAACCACAGTCTTAGAGTTTCGAACCCTTGGTGGCGATAGTTACCGAACCTATTCGCACTTTGCCGATATTGTTTCCTTCGATGTCTTAGAAGGTATGGTCACCGACGATGAGTCGGCGCCCGGTATCTCTGCCAAGTATCGTGATCAGGTTAAAGAAGCATATTTGCGCCCGGCCAATCTTAAGAAGTTAGATATTGGTGGTGGCATGATCCACGGCCAGGCAGAAGATTTTGCGGCTGACCGTTCCGATAAAATCATTCTGGCTCACACGTCTTTGCCGCTAACGGATCGAGAAAAAGAAATCGGCTCTGGGGCACCGTATGGCACGGTTGATCGCCTCATTGAATCGCATCAAGAATATGTTCGGCGCAGCGCCCATACGTTGTTTACAGAGTACTTGCCAGAGGTTGATCGTGACAAAATACGCGTTTTGTTGAACAACTCCATTATCACATTTAATCCAGAAAGCATTATTTTGCGACAAGGTGAATCGACGCCTCATCACTATTTGGTTCTGACTGGAACTGTCGACGTGCTGAGCACAAAAGGAGGCGTGCGAAGCAGTTGTGGTATTGGGGCCATGATCGGTGAGCGGTCTGTTTTGCAAGGCTTTAAGGCCTCAGCAACCTATCGGGCACGATCTTTTGTGAACTGTCTTAAAATACCGGGCCAACAGTATTTAGAGTTCGTATCCCAAAATAACCTGCTGGATGAAATCATTCGATTACGAGAAAACAAAACGTTCCTGCGCAGCGTTGAACCGTTCAGTGAATCGCTCTCTGGCTCTGTTCAGAGCCGTATCGCGCGCGCCATGCAGCCAATAACCTTCAAATCTGGTGAGGCAATTCCAGTAAAGGCCAGCGATAGCATGTGGCTCATTAAAGATGGGCATGTTGACTGTGATGGGGAGAAAAAATTTGGGCCTGCCGATTATTTCGGTGATGGGTTGGCGTTGTTTGGCTATTCGAGCGACGCGGGTTATGTCGCCGCTGACGATTGCACTCTATATCGGGTGCCGGTCGACGTGATTGCGGACATTCCCGTCATTCGTTGGAAGCTTTACGAATCTTTTAACCGCTGTCGATTAACCCAGTAAATCAATTTCCTCGTATGCATTCTTGTTTCCTGATGGCGCGGGGTCTGATAAGCCTCGCCACTTAACTCGAGATAGGCCCGAAATAGGAATGCATTAAAATGGCAAACAAAATTGGCGTGATGATTTGCGGACATGGGTCACGCAGTACGGCAGCGGTTGATGAATTCGCGGCTGTCGTAAAACAAATGCCTGCGTTGTTCCCAGATTGGCCCGTGGAATATGGTTACTTGGAGTTTGCGAACCCTCTGATACGGGACGGTCTCGATAGTCTCAGGGCGCAAGGTTGTGACCAGATATTGGCGGTTCCCGGCATGCTGTTTGCCGCGATGCACGCAAAAAATGACATCCCCAGTGTGCTCAATACCTATGCCAAAACGCATGATATCAATGTGCAGTATGGCCGCGAATTGGGCGTTGACCCCAAAATGATCCAGGCGGCGGCGGATCGGATACAAGAGGCGATTGCCGATGCCAACGCCAAAAATGGCGACGTCCCCCTCGCGGAAACATGTCTGGTTGTGATTGGGCGTGGATCGAGTGATCCGGATGCCAACTCGAATGTCTCTAAAATTGCGCGTGTGGTAACGGAAGGCATCGGGGTGGGTTGGTGCGAAGTTGGTTTTTCAGGGGTGACGTTCCCCTTGGTTGAACCGTGTCTGGAACACGCGGTAAAGCTGGGCTACCGCCGTATCGTTGTCTTCCCCTATTTCCTGTTCACAGGCATTCTCATTGATCGCATTTATGGCTTTACAGATATGGTGGCCGAAGCGAATCCAGATATTGAGTTCGTTAAAGCGAGTTACCTAAACGACCATCCTATGGTTTTGCGGACCTTTGCCGAACGGGTCACAGAAATTCTCGAAGGCCAGAACGCCATGAACTGTGCGATGTGCAAATATCGCACACAGGTCTTAGGCTTCGAAGCAGAAGTTGGCATGGCGCAGGAAAGCCATCACCATCACGTGGAAGGCCAAGGTGCCAATGCGCCGGGGTCCAACGTCGAAGATTGCACGCTGTGTGATACCTTTTGCACTGGCGCGTGCCGAGTTATGAATGAAGCAAAGCATAGTCACGACCATGAGCATTCGCATGACCATGGCCACGCGCATTCGCATGACCACGATCACAGCCATCCTGTTTATCCCCAGGCCGATCACCCCCTCGGGCCGAATAGTGTTCTGAAACACGTTAAGTCCTAAGCGGATGCGTGCAGGCCTTACTGCTCTTTTGGTGTTGATGTCGGTGCCATTTTTAGCATGGGCAAATGAAAATCCAGTGAGCTGGTCCGATGCCTCTGGCCCCATCGTCTGGACAGATGTTATCAATCGCGCGGTTCAGGCAGATTTTGTGCTGTTGGGCGAAGCGCATGACAACCCGCACCATCATGAGGCGCAGGCTGATGTGTTGCGGGCATTGGTGGCAAACGGTCGCCGCCCCGCCGTGGTCTGGGAGATGATTGATCGGGACCGGCAGCCTGATTTGGACCGTTTTACGGCAACTGGATCAGCAGACCCACAAGCCTTCGCTGATGCGGTTGGATGGGCGGATGCGGGATGGCCTGACTTTGGCATCTATCGCCCAATTGCCGCTGTTGCGCTGGCGTTTGAGCTGCCGATGGTTGCCGGAGACCTTAGTTCCAAAGAAATACATCGTATCTTCGCTGAGGGTATGGACGCAGCCGTTCCAGACCTTGCCAGCCGCTGGTCGCTGGATGATTTGTATTCTGAGGTGGAAACCAATCAACATCTCGATTCCGTTTATTACGGGCACTGTGAATTGGTGCCACGCGAGCGATTGACCAGCATGGTTTTAGCGCAAATTGCCCGCGATGCGGCCCTTGCTGCGGCGATGTTGGATGCCGCAGAAGGCGACGGTGCCGTGTTGATTGCTGGCAATGGTCATGTGCGGAAAGATATCGGCGTTCCGAAACTCATTGGCGTATCACGGACTGGTGCTTCCATGATCACCATTGGCCTCAGCGAAGGCCGAACAGATTACGATTTATATGATGTTGTGGGTGTCACGGCGGGTGTTGATCGCCCTGACCCGTGCCTTCAATTGCGCGAGCACTTCAAGTCAGCCTCCAAAGGCACTACATCAGAGTAAGTGGTAGAAGATTAGCCGACCGCGAGACAAAGAGGAACCGATGAAACGATTGCCCTACCGCGCCGAAACAGCCACCGGGGAAACCTTTGATATCGAGTTTCCATTGCATGAACACACGATTGATGCTGTTCGCGTTTCCCAGCTTGTTTCGGAAGTGTTGGAACAGATTGATCGATCCATCGCGGTGCTAGGTGAGACTGGAAATGGTGATGTTTTGCAGGCCATGGCCATGGCGATGGCGGTTCGGGCAGAAATGATTTACGCCCCCCATGAAACCACCAGCACTCTTAGCCTTGATTTGCTGCGCAACGCGCTGAGTGCAACGGCTGAGGCTAAACACTCGTCTGATCCCGTTGGACATGCTTGATTTATCTGATCGATTTAATTTTATGAGGTTCTCATGACATTGCTTGCTGATCCTACTCTGCCTAAACGCGGACTTGCCGGATGCTACATTAACGGGTCTTGGTGCAGCCCCGCAGGCGGAGGCACCTTGGTGGTTGAAAACCCCTGTCGGCGTGCGCCGCTTGCGACAGTGGGGCGTGGTATGGCCGCGGATATTGATGCAGCAGTGGCTGCTGCAAAGGCAGCGTTTCCCACCTGGGCCGCTATGGCTGCGGCAGAGCGGGGTCGGCTTCTGTCGCAGTTGGCAGATCGGTTAGATGCCGACGCTGACAACACGGCCCGTTTGTTGTCTGCCGAAACTGGTAATGCGATTCGCACGCAGTCCCGGGGTGAGGTTGCGATGTCGGCGAACGTGTTGCGCCATTTCGGTGGCGTCGCGGTTGAACAAAAAGGTGAGACCCTGCCGCTGGGGCCAGGATTGTTTAGTTACACAACCCGCGAGCCGCTGGGTGTGGTCGGTGCCATTGTTCCGTGGAATTCACCGTTGTTGTTGGGCGCGCTAAAGATCGCCATGGCGCTCTGCACCGGCAATACGTTGGTCTTAAAACCGGCAGAAGACGCGCCTCTGTGCTTGCTGCGGCTTGCTGAATTATCGGAAGGACTCATTCCCGCTGGTGTTCTGAACGTTATCAACGGGGTTGGTGCCGAGGCCGGTGCCGCCCTCACCAATCATCCAGATGTCGCCAAAGTCTCGTTCACTGGATCAACGGGTGTCGGTAAAGAAATTTTGCGGGCGGCGGCAGACCGCGTTGCAAACGTGACCTTGGAATTGGGTGGCAAGAGCCCTTGTATCGTGTTTCCTGATGCGGTGACGCCGGATCGGCTGGATAAAACAGTCACGGCGATTTTGGGAGCCATGCGGTTTGCCCGTCAGGGCCAGTCGTGCACGGCGGGATCACGGTTGTTCGTTCATCAATCGGTGTGGGATGTGGTAATGCCCGCCTTGGCCAAGGCGGCCGGGGCGATGAAGGTTGGTGATGCCTTAGATGACGCAAGCGACATGGGGGCGGTTATCAACGCGACACGTTATGCCGCGATCCGTGAGTACGTCGCAGAGGCTGAGGCCAACGGGGCAAAATTCGCCGTTGGCGGCGTTCCTGTTTCCTTGGAAGACGCATCTGGGTATCAGCCAACGCCGACCATTGTTCATGGACTGGATAACGCGTGGCGTATTTCGCGTGAAGAAGTTTTCGGCCCCGTCATGGTTGCGATGCCGTGGGAAACTGAAGACGAGGTTATAGCCATGGCGAACGATACGCATTATGGATTGGCGGCTTACGTCTTCACACGCGACGTCGCGACGATTCTGCGGATGACGCGGGCGATTGATGCGGGCTGGTTGCAAGTAAACCAAGGGGGCGGGCAAATTCCTGGTATGTCCTATGGCGGCATCAAGCAAAGCGGAATGGGCAGTGAGTATTCAATGCAAGGGGCGCTGGAATCGTACACCTATGCGAAAAATGTGACCATCGCCATTGATGGGTAATGGCTGCGCCTGTTCAAATCCTCACACGCGTTGGTGAATACGGTGTGGTAAGGCTTTTCTTGGCTGCATAGATGTCGCACGGTCCGGCTTTGGGAAATGGAGGCCCGCTCATGTTTGCACGCTTTTTTGCAGCAATGGCCATTTGGGGTTTGTTGGGTTCAGGATTTGCCCACGCAGCAACCTTGACGGATGAGGAAGTCGGCACGCTGTCCGAGACGGCGATGTTTGGCAACCCACCGGATGCACAAGCGGCTCTGTTGAAGCTGATCGAGCGCGGAGACCAAGACGTCGTGGCGTCTTTAGTTCTGGCATTGCGGTTTCGCCGCAGCTCGGAATTCATCGCTTTGGCGCTCACGCGATTGACGGGTGAGCGGATCGGTGAATGGTCTGACGGTATTTTGTGGCAGGAATCCAACCCCGACATTATCCCGCACGAAAGCTTCCGCGCTCTGAAGCTAAAACTCTACAACCGGATCGATCCCAACTTCTTGCGTTTCTTAGGCGGCGACCGGGCCTTGCGCGAAAATCTTTCAATCCGCCTTGAAGAAATCATCTGGGGCGGGGTGATTGTCGATGGTATTCCTTCGCTCGATAACCCGGCTATGATCGCCGCTGACGACGCTGATTATCTATTAGACGGGGATATGGTCTTTGGGATTGAGATCAACAGTGATGTTCGCGCGTATCCGCTACGCATTATGGGCTGGCACGAAATGTTCAATGATACCATCGGCGGGGTTCCGGTGGCACTTGCCTATTGCACACTCTGTGGCGCAGCCATCGTATTCGAAACTCGAATCGAGGCCTATAAGAATCCGCTTCAGTTCGGGTCTAGTGGATTTCTCTATCGCTCGAACAAGCTGATGTTTGACCGCACAACAGATAGTCTCTGGAACCAGTTTACTGGCCAGCCGGTCAGCGGCCCCTTGCGCAACTCTGGTATGACCCTGCCGATCCGCCCCGTTGTAACAACGACCTGGGCGGATTGGAAGCAGCGTCACCCGACAACGACCGTGCTATCTTTAGAGACGGGCTTTCAGCGCGATTACGGACCGGGCGTTGTTTACAGTGATTATTTTTCCAGCCCTGATCTTATGTTCCCCACAACGGTTGGCGATGAAAGTGTTGTTAAACGCAAAGACCGGGTTTTCGGTATTCGCGATGTTGCGGCGGCCCGAGCTTGGCCGGTAGCGGCGTTTGAGAAAGAGCCGGTCATCAACGATGTGGTCGGTGGTCGGGCCGTTGTTCTCGTCGGTGACGCTAAGACTCGCAGCGTCCGCGCCTATGACCGTAATGATTGGATTTTTGAGCCCGCCGATGCACCAGATCAGTTGAGAAGTGATGGCGACGATTGGATCATCACAGAATCATCGCTGGTGGGACCCGACGGTCAAAAGCTTGCCCGGGTTCCCGGCCATCTCAGTTACTGGTTTGCGTGGGACGGCTATTTGGGTGTCGACAGCACACTTTATAGAGCACCTTAGACATATCATTTTTGGTATAATTTGTGGGGTAAACCGTTAGTTCCCCTCCGCGTTCAATTCAGCCTAATCTATGCCTTGTTCACCATGGCAAAGGAATACGGCTTATGAAACCTGAACGCTGGTTAGATCCGAAGAACAAGATATTCCCCCATATGGTTGGTTTTACAGCTCCGCCGCATGATTTCGATGCGGGGCCGACAGATTTCATCCGCATGGCACCGGAGACCGTTGGCGTGCATGGACGCTTGCTGCATCTGGAAACCTATGCGCATGAGCTATCCCAGCGTGCCGATAACTTTCATCTATTGGAAGAAGTCGTTCACTGCATGTCAAATGCGGGCGCAGATGTGGTCGGGCAGGTCGGTACCAACTGGGTTCATGCCGGGGGCAAGACGCCGCAGGACATTCGTGATTTTTTGACCCGGATGGAAGACACCTACCAGACGCCCCTTCATATGGCGGGCATGTGTTTGGTTGAGGCCATTCAAGCGCTAAACGTCGAAAAGGTCGCCTTGAACTCGCTTTACTATTGGCCGGACTGGCGCGATGGCATCGCTCGTTTTCTGCGCGAAGCGGGCATTGATCTGGTCTATGTCGGCAACTTTGTAGACCAAGGTATTTATGAAACCCAGCAAGAAGTAAACGACAGCCACTGGATTTTCCCAGGCGATGTTTGGGCGGAATCCATGGCGCGCGTTGCCGAAGCTGCACCGACGGCGGAGGTCATCTTGGCCAATGGCATGTCGGATTACCGGCGTGCCAGTGATGGGTTGCCGCAACGGCCTGCGACGTTATCGCGTGAAACCGAGGCCGCGCTGGGTAAAACGATCATCGGATCAGATACAGCCCTTTACTGGCGTATTTTCAAAACACTGGGCGTCGCCCCAACGGGCGATCAACCCAATCTGCTATCCACCTTACAAGGTTAAGGAGCCTGGCGATGCATCCAATTTATGTTTTGTGGGCGACACCGCGCAGCACCTCAACCGCGTTTGAATGGATGATGCGGATGCGTGGCGACATGGCCTGTTTTCACGAACCATTTGGTGAGTGTTGGTACCAAGGCGATGATGCCTTGGCTCCGAGATTGACGGCAGAAAGTCCACGTCAACCCGGCATGACTTTTGCGACCGTCATGCAAAGCATGGTCGATGCGTCACAAACCCAGCCGGTCTTCTCTAAAGACATGCCACAGTTTACCGATCACCTGTGGGGTGAAAACTTCTTTGCCGCGTTCACCCATGCCTTTCTTATTCGCGACCCAGCCAAGGTGATGTTATCCATGGCGCGGACGGACGAAGAATTTCTGGCAAAAGAAATGGGCTTTAAAGATCAACAGCGCTTGTTTGATATCCTTGCGGATCGTGACGGCAAAGCGCCGCTTGTCATTGATAGTGATGATCTGTTGGAAGATCCCCAGGCAATGGTTCGGATGTATTGCAACGTGATGGGATTTCCGTTTATCCCCAAAGCACTCAGTTGGGAACCCGGTTCACGATCAGAGGTTCTGTGGTACGATAAAAAAGGCGTTTTCCATGACACCTTGAAGAAGTCGACGGGCCTGAAACCCCAGCCGCGCAAGACTGTGGATATCACACAAGCCCCGGATTGGGCGAAACGCCAATACGAAGAATTTTTACCGCACTATCAGTATTTGTATCAGCACCGGCGGACAGCATCCAAGGCAACGGATGCTGCTTAAAGAGCAGCTTCGATGTCGCGCACGAAGGCGGCTAAGTGATCATCGGTCAGTCTGGGTGATAGCAACACCGCGCGCAGGTATGTTTCATTGCGCCACCGGGAAACACTCATCCACGTGCGACCCGCATGGGTGAGGCGGCTTTGCAAGGCGCCGAGGCGCGTGCCATCGGGGTCAACGTCACCGGCGCGGAACACTTGTAAATTGAGGTCTGGTGTATGGGCAGGCGTCAGCACCTTTGATTGACTGAGCAAATCGTTGAAGTGCTTGGCTTGAGCAATCGACCGATCAACGGCAGCGCCCAATGCCGTCGTGCCCATAGCTTGAAGCGCCACCCACAGCACGACGGCATCAGCGGGGCGGGACCCTTGAATGCCCCAGGTGCCGCGATGGGGTTGATCACTCAGGGAATAGGGAATGGCAACGCCGAGGCGATCATCAAAGGCCGTGGCATCCTTCATCATAACGATCGCTGAAACCCGTGGCACATACATCCATTTTTGCGGACCAAGAACAATGGAGTCCGCATCGCTTAGTCCGGCTAAGAAATGGCGATGCGTTTCGCTGAACGCGAGGGCTGCGCCGTATATGGCGTCTACATGGTGCCACGCGTTATATTTCTGGCAAATGGCACCGATACTGGCGACATCATCAACCGAGCCATGGATCGTTGTCCCCAAAACGCTGGTGACGACCGGACGGGCCGTTGCGGGCAGTCCAGACAAGGCAGCCTCTAGGGCTGCAAGATCCATCCGGCCCGCATCATCACAGGTAACTTTATGAATGCGCGCATCCGGTATCCCCAGAATTCGGGCAGATTTTGTCAACGAGAGATGGCCTGATTCCGGCACCAGAACATGGTAACAGTCCCGGTCTTCAACGCCGCTATAGCCACCCATAGCTGCGAACAGCGCCGTCAGGTTCGCTATTGAACCACCACTGGCAAAGGTGCCGACCCAGCCGTCATCAAGGCCCATGGCTTTTGCGAAAAAGGCGATGATCTCTTCTTCGATCTGGCTGGCAATTGGCGAAAGTTCTCGGAACAGCATGTTGTTATTCAGGGCCGCGACCACCGCCTGCGTCATGGCGGCAGCCGGATGCGGCGCTGTATCCATGTGTCCTGACATCCAGGGCGATCCCAACTGGGCAGAGCCATCAACAATAAGGCGCCATAACTCAGAAAGGTGCTCTGGTGCCGATGCGGATGTTGGAATTGTCGGCAGTGTGATCGACGCTTCTGGGATCGGGCGGTCTGTGGTGTAGGCGCGTTGGAGTGCGGCTCCCAAGGCAGCGCTCAGGTCAGAGATTGAATCCATGGGAAACAGGGGCGGTGTTTTGTCAGTCATGCGGTCAGTCTAGTGTCCCGAATCTGAAATTCGGTTCATTGTGGTCCAGTCTATTTTGAATTTCAGATTCGATTGGAACACTAGCAACATATTGATCTCGTGTGGTTATGGTTCTGAAGTTCGTTTCGGTGTTTGCTGCAAATAATGTGGCGAACTTCAGAACCACCACACTAGCCCACGCTTAATCCGAAAGGCATTCCCGAATTGTCACTGCCATCGCCCGCATCCACTCAAAATAGTGATCAGGGCCACTGGCAATCGCGCTGCCCAGTGGGTCCAAAATACCCCCCTTGGCATCCGTATTGGCGGCAATGGCCTCGATCAAGCGTGGATCAAATTGAGGCTCCGCAAAGATGCAACGAACGTTGTTGTGTTCAACGATCTCTTGAATTTCACGTAACCGTTTGGCGCCGGGCATCTGTTCAGGGCTGACGGTGATGGACCCGGCTGTGTGCAGATCAAACCGCTTTTCCAGATATTGATACGCATCATGGAAAACGATGAAGGGGCGATCTTTAACGGGGGCTAGTGTCGCTTTCATGTCATGGGTTAAGCCATCAATCCGTTGAAGTGTCTTCGCTGCATTGGCCTTAAACTGGTCGGTATGATGGGGAGCCAGCGTAATCAGGGTTTTAGCGACGGCATTCACAATTATTTTTGCGTTCGCCGGGTCCAGCCAGAGGTGCGGATCAATACCTTCATGATCGCCATGTCCGTGGTCATGTCCGTGAGCGTCGGCATGGTCGTCTTTATGATCATCGCCGTGACCATGTTCATCTGCGTGTCCGTCGTCGTGCGCTTCGAGAGGACCTGCTTTGCGGTAGGGGTAGAGTGTTAGGCCTGCAACGTCGCTAATCTCCAGCACAGTTGCTTTCGGACCGAGCGTGTCGATGGGTTTGACCATAAAGGCTTCCAACGATGGACCGATCCAAACAATCAGATCCGCCGTTTGTAGGGCTGCGGCGTGTGACGGTTTCAGGTTAAAGGTATGGGGTGATGCGGCGCCGTCAACAATCAAAACCGTCTCTGCGACGCCCTCCATCATGCCAGAAACCAAGGCGTGCAGGGGTTTGATGGAAACGACGACAGTCAGGTCTTTGCCGTGCGCAGACCATGGCATGACCAGAATAGCCAGCATAAGGATTCCGAAAAACCGTGATTTCATGGAGTGCTCCAGTAAAGCAGTTAGTGTATTTTTAAGAATGTAATAATATTACATTTGGTTATCTTTTATGTTATGATATAACATTATGGGCATCTCTAAAAATACCCACTCCACTCATTGATCTGATAGAATCACGATATCACAACGTTGAGATTATGAGGACAAAATATGAGCCAGCTTGGATTTTTTGATGTTGCTAATCGCTATGCTG
>Ga0222663_1000270_pt1 | contig 24967 bp, 22 predicted proteins | sample AntAcemetagen602_FD_179852 | JGI IMG/M metagenome (GOLD analysis project Ga0222663, IMG submission 179852) | Saline water microbial communities from Ace Lake, Antarctica - #602 | ecosystem: Environmental > Aquatic > Non-marine Saline and Alkaline > Saline | place: Antarctica: Ace Lake... | reverse complement strand
ACACCGTCTTCCACGCTGGCGCGTTTCAACCAGGTCGACAACGTGATCGGGTGAATCCCAAAATCAGCAGCAATTTTCTCCAGGGTGACCCCTGGTTCACGATTCATCGCGACAGTGACAACGTCGCTACGGAACTCACTTGGATAAGCGTTAGGCATGAGGAACATCCTTCCAGCCAACCCTCCGGGTTAGCCACTTTAGGTGTCCCCTTAACCTGCATCAGTCCCAACTATCTAATCGCAGCTAATTCCTGGGCTTCGAAGTTGTAGTCCGTCGGTCACGGGTTCACGAGGCCGCTGGCTACAAGACAGGAGATCCATTGATGGTTTAGCCGTAACTGAGCTCATCCCCGCCGGGTGGCAACTCAGGCACCACGGTTCTTTTGGCCGGACACAGGCTAAATGCAACCGGGGGCCGTGTCTCGCCCTCATAACCTGACACGGCGGAATGCTGGGACCTAACCTCAGAGTTGCTGAAGTCGATCCCTTCTATGGAACTGAGATAAGTCACTGCGTGCTAAACCATTTGCCCTCAACGAAAGATGCTTGACAATATCTCGCTGATAACTTATGTTGGTCGTGTGGTACTACCACAGTGCCACCGGGCCTGGTGTATTATTATAAATAATCACGTCTTAACGGGCTCACCAAGACAAAAAATGAGGTAAAGCATGAACAGAAAAATGTCTCGTTCGCTTCGCCGGACTCGAGTGACATTGGTGTCACTTATTTCGGCTGGAGCGCTCGTTCTCTCTGCTTGCGCAGGGGGAACAGTCTCCTCGGAACCTGAGGAAGTTGATTCGGCCGAAACCCCATCGACAGAAATCTCGGTGGCAGCAGCAGATACTTTTAGCTCCGAAGTTTGTGAGCCAAAAGACCCCGCAGCAGTGGCTGATATCCCCACGTCGGTGTCGGGTTTCACAGGCTACGAATCAGCTGCTGGTGATTGGTTGACACTCCCGGATTCGGCTGAGGAACTCACAGGGAAGAGAATTGCCCTGTCAGTGATGGGTCTGGGTCAACCGTTCTTCCTCGCCGTCGTTGGACATTGGGAGGAACTCGCAGCCACGTATGACTTCGAACTGAAGGTTTACGACGGTAAGTTCGATGCGGGTTCGGTTCAGCAATTGGTTGATGACATCGTGGTCGACCGCCCTGACGCAGTTGTTTTTGCTCCTTTGGACAGCGACGCTTCCGTGCCGCAGATTCAAAAGATGCTTGATGCAGGCCTCCCCGTTGTGACCTACAACGTGCAGCCTCGCCAGCAAGCGACTCCGCGGGTTTTCGCAGATGACTATCTCGGTAGCCAGATTGTTGGGTGTAACGCCGGTGCGTATTTTGCGGCCAAGTTCCCTGACCGTGCTGCCAAAATCGGCATTGTGGATCTGCCAGAGTTGCCTCAGGTACAGGATCGCAAGAACGGATTCCTCTACGGCTTCCTTTCCCAGATTCCTGAAGCCGAATTAGTGCAAGCAGTTGATGGTGGTGGGGTTATCGACAGAGCGAACCCTGCTGCGACTGACCTTATTCAAGCTAACCCGGACATCAATGTAATTTTCGGCATCAATGATGACTCGTCTCTTGGGACGGTCGGAGCATTGAAGACCGCTGGAAAATACAATGCGGACTGGGGTGTGCTGGCAGCAGTGGACGGTTCAGCGCCTGCCATGGAGTCTATGAAGGACCCCGAATCTCCTTACAAGGCAGAGTCTGGTTATCCACCGCGTGACTTCGCATATGCAGCCTTCAATCTCATGATTGCCACGCTGAACGGCGAAACCAGCGCAACAACGCAGGTTGTGGTTGGCTATCCGCCAATCCTGCCTACGGAGCAAGGTATTGATACGTGGCTGACGGAACAGTACCCCGGATAGTCGGAAAGGATCGATCTGGGGCTTCGGCGGAGGTAACTCCGCCGAAGCCCGGTCCTCTCCTTTCTGCGCGGGGTCTCGAAAAACACTTCCCCGGGGTGACAGCTCTTGGTGGAGTCAATGTTGATGTGTTCCCGGGTGAAGTTCACTGCTGGATAGGTGAAAATGGCGCGGGTAAATCAACCCTGATCAAAATCTTCGCTGGCTACTATCAGAAAGATGCCGGGGAAACCGTGTTGAATGGCACACCAGTGGCCATTGAGGACCCGATTCATTCCTTGTCGTTGGGCTTGAGCTTTATTCTTCAGGAGCTCTCGGTGGTTCCCGGCTTGACGGTGATGGATAACATTCTTCTTGGGCATGAGGTTGCTGTCGCCGGAAACGTTTTGAGAAACCAGCAAGCGAGCCGGGCTGAGGAGCTTCTCGAGAGCATCGGTTTTGGGGCCATTAGCCCTCGTGCCCTGGTAGCTGATTTATCTGTGGCGGAGCGCCAGGCAGTGATGGTTGCTAGGGCGCTTCATCTCGACGCCAATGTGATTTTCTTTGATGAGACGACCGCTTCGCTTGGATCAGAGGAAGCACAGAAGATTTTTGCTGTTATGTCGAAGATCAAATCTGAGGGAAAAGCGGTTATTTTCGTGACCCACCGCCTTGACGAAGTCGTTCAGGTTGCTGATCGGGTCACTGTCTTCAAAGACGGGAAAATTGTCGAGTCAGGACTCGTTTCTGAGTTCACGTTGGATTCAATGGTCACGAAGATGGTTGGCCGGGAAATTTCCAAGGTTTTCCCGGAAAAGTCCCGCGCACCGGGTGACGTGATTCTGGGGCTGGATTTGATTACGACCGCAAGAATCAATCAGATTTCACTGACTGTTTGTCAGGGTGAGGTTGTTGCACTTGCCGGACTAGTTGGCTCTGGCCGAACTGAGGTGCTGGAATCCATTTTCGGGATGGAAAAAATAATTTCCGGAACAATGTCGCTTGGCGGTAGCGTCTTCAGTCCCACAAACCCGATTGCTGCAATCAGGGCAGGAATCGGCCTAGTCCCGGAGGATCGCAGGAGCCAGGGAATCATAGCTATGCGCTCCGTGGAAGAAAATCTCTCCATTTCCTGGGCGGGGCGCACTGTTAAGCGAGGCTGGCGAGGGAAAGTGTTAGGGCTCACCGCTGAATTTATTGACAGGATGGCAATCCGAACGCCATCACCGCGGCAGCTTATTGGACTTCTCTCTGGGGGAAACCAGCAGAAAGTCATCGTCGCTAGATGGTTGGCCACAAATCCAAAAGTGTTACTTCTTGATGAGCCAACACGGGGTATTGATGTTGGTGCGAAAGCCGAAATGTATCGGCTAATTGACTCCCTAGCCCGAGAGGGACTCGGCATCTTATTGGTGTCCTCAGAGATGACGGAAATTTTAGGCCTCGCTGATCGAATTTTGGTCATGCGAGGTGGGCAAATTGCAGGGGAATTGGGCGGGGACGCAACTGAAGAAGAAGTTTTGAAGCTCGCGATGATAGGGGAGAAAACAGCATGAATCTTTTTGGTACCAAATTATTGCAATTTATGGCCCGCCAACGAAAGAACCCGGCGATCGCAACGATCTCGATTTTAGTTGGGCTAATGATTGTTTTTTCGTCACTGAGTGACAGGTTTTTTACTATAGAGAATTTCCAAAATGTTAGTCGGTCTGTTTCTGCGATTGTCATCGTGGGGTGCGCTGTCACCCTTGTCATGGTGGCCAGAGGTCTCGACCTATCCGTGGGAAGTGTGTTAGCTGCTACTGCGGTCGCCGCGGCATTCCTGGCGTCCAACGGAATAAATCTGTGGGTGGCGTACTTAGCCGCTATCGGGCTCGGATTAGCTCTTGGTGCCTTGAACGCAACATTTGTCGTCGGGCTGAGGGTGACACCCATAATTTCAACACTCGGGACGATGAACATCGCCAGGGGAATCGCCTACTTGATTACTCCGAGTGCAATTCTTGTTGGTCTTCCCGACGAGTGGTCCCTGTTGGGGACGGGTAGCTACTTCGGTATGCCCTCACCAACACTTTTCGCACTCGCCTTCATCATCATCTTCAGTTGGATCTTGAATCGCACTGTTTTGGGTCGCCATGTTTATGCAATTGGCGGGAACGAGGAAGCGGCCAGACTTGCGGGTGTCAATGTCAATCGGACTCTCTTCCTGCTTTACACCGTCACGGGGGTCTCTGTGGCTGTGGCAGCAATTGTCTTGAGCTCTCGGTTGGGGACTGGGGACCCGAACATTGGGATCGGTTTTGAGTTTGACGTCATTGTCGCCGTTATCTTGGGCGGCACAAGCCTCGCTGGCGGGGTTGGCCGAATTTCTGGCACTGTCATTGGAGCTCTAATTGTTGGATTTCTCAGCAACGGTTTAAACCTTGTCGGGGTTGAGCCTTTCTGGCAGTACATCGCAAAGGGAGCCGCCCTCGTGATTGCCGTGGTACTCGACCGTCTGGCCACGCGCGAAAGCAGACCTAGAAAAGAAAATCCAAAATCTAGCGAAGGCGAGCGATGAGAGTCGAAAGTGCAGCACCGAATTCCAGCCTGGTTGCTCTGGTTATCGGGGGCGAAAGGGGCATAGGCAAAGCCTCAGCAATCGCTTTGGAAAGGTCTGGCTGGCAGGTCGAAATTGCCGACCGGGATGTTGTCAAATCTGAAAAAGGAGAGAAGCACTCCCACGTGGTCGATGTTACTGTCCCCGGCTCAATTGATGAGCTCTTCTCCAAAGTTTTCTCCCAGCACGGGCGGATAGACGCGGTGATTAATTCTGCCGGTTTCACGAAGCAATCCCCTACCCCTGACGTTTCAGACGAGGATTGGGACCAGATGGTGGGAGTGCACCTTTCTGGTGCATTTCGGGTGGCCAGGACAGCGATTTCTTTTATGAAATCGACTGGTGGATCGATTGTCAATTTTTCCTCGATTGCCGGGACCATGGGACTCCCGTATAGAGCCTCGTACTGTGCTTCCAAGGCGGGTGTCGAGGGTTTGACGCGCTCGTTGGCCGTGGAGCTCGCGGAGTTTGGTATCAGAGTCAACGCGGTTGCGCCAGGCTGGATCGACACTGACTTAATTCAGAAAGACTTGGATTCTGGGCTCGTTTCTCAGGCTGTTCTGCGCACCAGAATCAGCCTGCAACGCTTGGGCACTGTTGACGAGGTTGCGGATCTGGTTGAATTTCTGTGCTCCGACAAGTCCTCTTACATAACCGGTCAAACAATTGCAATTGATGGCGGCTTATCTGTCGATTTAGACCCGGGAGACCGCCGGGCCGCCGCAGCGAAAAGCGTCGCACGGTAGCACTCGAAGAACTTTACTGAAGGGATGGAAGGGTAATGGACGTTAGACAGGTTGTGGGGGGTCTTGATCATCCGGAGTGTGTGACCGTTGATGAAAGCGGACAGCTCTTCTGCGGGGGCGAAGCTGGGCAAATCTATGCGGTGTCGGATGAAAAAGGGGAAGCAGTTCAGATTTCCTCCCATGGGGGACTTATCTTGGGCCTGTGCGTCAACGGAAACGGGACGATTTACGCGTGCGACACTGCCGGTAAAAATGTGTTCGCCAGGAAAACGGACGGGTCTATTTCAATCGTTTCAGCAGGGTCGAGTGACAGGCCAATGAGTATTCCAAACTTTCCGGTTTTGGATTCGACGGGGAATTTATATGTTTCCGATTCGGGAAGTTGGCCGGAGGGTGGGGGATGTATCTTCAGAGTCTCTCCCGATGATGAATGTGTCGTGTGGAGTACAGCGTCCCCACATTTCACCAACGGTTTGGCGATTGATCCTTCGGGAAAATTTCTCTATGTGGCGGAATCGCTGCTGCCCGGAGTCACTCGAATCCCGATTCTTCCTGATGGGTCTGCCGGAGCAGTCGAACAGGTTTGCCTTATGCCGGGCACGGTGCCGGATGGGTTAGCGTTTGACAGCCAAGGAAGGCTCTACATTTCGTGCTACCGACCTGACCGGGTGTACCGCATGAGTAGCTCAGGCGAACTTGAAATCCTGGTGGATGATTTCCAAGGGACTGATGTTGCCGCGCCCACCAATATTGTATTTGGGGGTGAGGGCATGACCACGTTGTATCTTGCAAGTCTTGCTCGATGGCATATTGGCGCGATAGAGATGGATGTTGCGGGTGCGCCGCTCCGTTTTCCCACAAACTCTTACGAAGGAGAGTAATTGGACATGGTGGAGGATCTTTTTCACAATGTGAACAGAAGCAAGGCTACCGACCTGATTGTTGCTGAGGTTCAAGACCTCATCGTCTCAAGACGCCTCAAAGCCGGAGATAAATTGCCATCTGAGCGCGACCTGGCCCTAAAATTCAACGTGAGCCGCAACGTTCTCCGGGAGGCTCTCGGGGTATTGCGGCAAAGAGGGCTCGTCGAGGTGTTGCCCGGGAGGGGCACTGTTGTAACGAACCCGTCATATGACTCAATGCAAGACACCGTGGCACTATTGCTACGCCTCCAGCATGTGAGTTTGATTGAGTTGTGTGATGCGAGGATGTTGATTGAGCCAGAGCTCGCCTGGCGGGCCGCGAGCTTGCCAAAAACCGTGAGCACGGAGAAGCTCGTTCGACTGGGCGAGCGGCTAAGAGAAAGTTCAGACAGCGCTGAAGAACACGTAAAAGCTGACCTTGAGTTTCACGAGGAAATTGCGCATCTGTCTGGCCACGGCGTTTTTTCTGCTTTTGTCGGCGCTGTCAGAGAACCCGTTACTCGAAGCATGGTTTTTGGAACCAAAGTTCCCCGAGCTATTGATGCCTCTGATGAGCAACACATCGCAATACTGGATGCAATTACGAGAAGAGACCCCAAGGAAGCTCGATGGGCAATGAGCGAACACATTAGATACGTTGCCGAATATATCCGGGACAACGACGTGGAGCTCGTGGACTGGTCACTCAGCTAAGGCAATGATGGATTACAAGAGAATTACCGCTGGCACCGCTGCCGTCATCATTGATGTTTCTCGTGGAGCAGAGATCGTCTCTTTTGAGGACGAGCGGATTCCAGGCGAAGTTTTTTGGCGTCGCGAACGGAGTGGGAACCGTCCTACATCCACTGAAATTAGCCACCACACCCCAACGTTCTATGACGATTACCCCGGAGGTGTTCAAGAACTTTTTCCTAACACTGCAGATGCCACAACAGCCCTTGGCGCAGAGCTTCCTTTTCACGGCGAGTTGACAATTACTCCAATGACAACCATTGAGAGCACGCCAAACTCATTGAGTGTCGAATGTGAGCTGAAACGGTATCCGGTAGCTGTTCGAAAACAGATATCGCTGTCCGAATCAGGAGGCCTGAAGGTATCGAGCACAGTGACAAATCTTAGTTCCCGGCGTTTGCCCTATTCATGGGGGTTCCACCCGGTCTTCTCAGAATATTTCACAGGCGCAGGCGCAACTGTGGTCTGCTCCGCAAGCGGCGCGCAGACGCACCCGAAACCATTTGGCAAAGCACAGCGTTACCCGGTTGGTAGCGCCGTTTCTTTCACTCCTGATGAGCAAGGAAACCAGGTTTTAGATCTGGTGGAGCCCTCAGCGGGGAGCGCAGATCTGGTGTACATAGAGCTCGAAGAATCGTGGTTCAGAGTAGGACGGGCCGGTGCGCTTAATGTGAAGCTCAGCTGGGATAACCCGGACTTCAACTGCCTTTGGTTATGGCAGGAATGTCACGCACCAGACGATTGGCCGTGGTGGGGCCGTCACCACATTGTTGGAATCGAACCCCATACTGCCTTCCCTGCCGGCCCGCTAGCGGAGCACATTCAGAACGGGCGCGAGCAAATACTCCCACCGTTTGGCTCGAACCAGGTCACCTTTGATTTCGACGTTATTCCGAACAGCTAAAGGGAAAGGACAGGAAATAATCATGGGGACTGAAATCAGAGGTGTTGCGGCGGTAACAGGATCTGGCTCTGGAATTGGGAAGGCTGTGGCGACGAAGTTCGCTTCCCAAGGAATCGACGTTGCGCTGATCGACGTGGATGAAGCGGCTATTGCAACCGTGGCCCAGAAGCTGTCAAAAGATTTTGGTATCGACGCCACTGTGCTCGTCGCAGATCTTTCAGATCGTGAAGCGTGCCGGGACGTTGTGAAAAAAACATTTGATTGGAAGGCCCCAAAATACTGGGTCAATAACGCCGGAATTCTTCGCCTTTCTCCTGCAATCGACACTTCAGACCAGTTATTTGATTCCGTAATGGACACAAACTTTCGGAGTACCTTTGTCTTGTCCGTCGAATTTGCGCGACGAGCGATAGAGGCAAATCGCCCCGGTTCGATCGTGAATATTTCCTCAATCCACGCCGTGGTGAGTGAGCCTAATGCTTCTGTTTACACAGCCGCTAAGGGCGCAATTGAGGCGAGCACGCGGACTTTCGCGAGCGAATGGGCGTCTCGAGGAATTCGAGTTAATTGTGTACGTCCGGGAGCCACCTATACAGAGCTGACAGTGCCGATCTACACGGAGGAAATAAAATCGGCAATCTACTCGCGCGTACCAATGAGACGAATTGGCGACGCGAGCGAGATAGCGGAGGCTGTATATTTCCTGAGCTCGGATCAGGCCTCATATTGCACCGGCACGACCCTTGATGTTGACGGCGGCTACATAATGGACGGAAGCCTTCCTGGAAACGAATATGTCTAGGGGTTTTTGAACGGCTTGTCTAGAGGTTCTCGTTGTGTTTTGCACCGTCAGGGGAGCCCGTCCTTTTCAAAGTGACCCTATGGCCTCAATTCTGCCGGCTGCTCGAATTATTGGCAGCCCTTGAGGACTGTTGAGTTGCGCCAATTCACCTAGGGTCGGGGTCCCTCATCCCAATCCCCCTTTTTCTCTTCGGAGTGGCACAAAACTTATCTCTGGGAGGTTCTCCGAATAACGCCTTGTTGTCTGTCGACAGCCACCGCATTCCTGCGATCTTCGAAAGGGACATCCGTGTCTTGGCCTGAGCGTCATGACGTGGCCATGAGCCCTGACCTTGTGGTTTACGATAGTCATACCCAACGCTAAGTTTTTATCCTTTGGTATGGTCAGGTATGCAGAAGCAAGAGAATGACTCGGTAGCCCCTAGATCGTCGTGGCCCCCCACGGAATTCGAGTCTCGACCCTGGGCTCATTCGGGCGAGGAGGTCGGCTCCCGCAGACAGCTCCGTGCAGCGGCTGGCCCCTACAACGCTGCCGTGCCCCCGCTTATTGCGGGGCTGACGCTCAACCTGTCAGCAGATCTCGCTGCTCTGGCTGATGATGCGGGCAGGGAGTTAACACGCTTCGACGCCGAGGTGGGCACCCTGGCTGCGCCATTTTCGTCCATCCTGCTGCGCAGCGAGAGCGCCTCGAGCTCTGAGGTGGAAAACCTCACCTCGAGCGCCAAGCAAGTAGCGCTCGCCGAGATCGGTGATGCGTCTTCTGGCAACGCCCAGTTGATTGTCGGCAATGTCGCTGCAATGCGAGCCGCTATCGAGCTCTCAGACGAGCTGAACCCTGCCGCAATCCTCACCATGCACCGGGCGCTGCTCGAGAAATCGAACCCCGCCATTGTGGGCACCTGGCGTCGCGAGCAAGTCTGGATCGGCGGGGGCTCTATTTCCCCGCACAACGCTGCCTTTATTCCCCCTCATCAGGAACGCGTGCCCGAGCTAATGGACGACGTCATGGCTTTCTCGCGGCGCACGGACATACCGGTCATCGCGCAGATCGCGATCGCCCACGCACAGTTCGAGACCATCCACCCCTTCCCCGATGGGAACGGTCGCACCGGTCGCGCTCTGATCCAGGGCATGTTGCGCGCCACTGGTGTCACCCGGAATGTGGCGGTACCTGTCTCGGCAGGGCTTCTGGGCGACACCGAGGGCTACTTCCGGGCGCTCACTGCGTATCGCGGCGGCGACGTGCGCCCGATCATTGAAACAATCTCTGAGGCTGCGTTTGACGCCATCAACAATGGCCGCGCCCTGCAAAAACAGATCACGGCTATCGCCGCGGGCTGGGACGTCGCCCTCCAGGCGCGCAGTGATTCATCCGTGCACGCGCTCAAGAAGCTGCTGTTACGTCAGCCTGTCGTGACAGTTGCCATCGTCGCGAAGGAACTCCTGGTGAGTGAGCCGACAGCGGATACATCAATACAGAAACTCGTCACGGCCGGTATCCTCCTCCAGTCCAGTACCGGCAGGCGCAACCGCCACTGGCAAGCCACCGAAATCCTGGGCGCGCTCGACTCCTTTGGTGATCGCGCTCGCAGAGCGCGATCTCGCGCTGAGTCGTGATGACCCGTCGCGGAACGGGGCGCCCCTTCACGGGAAAATTGCCACCTTATCCACAGAGAGACCGAGGCGTGCCCCACGGGATACCCCAGAGCGATACCGTGTGGCGATGTCGACTTCACACCCCCGAGTGCTTGCGAAAAGTAAGCATGACCCTTATGGTGAATCCATGAGCCCAAACCTTCTGGTGAGAAATGTCCCCACGGACATCCACCAGAGGCTGGTGCGTCGCGCTCAGGGTGAGGGGAAATCTCTCCAGGAATATGTGATGAGCCTGCTGAAGGAGTCTGCTGGCAAACCCACGATGGCGGAAGTGATGGCAGAGATTGAGGCCACCCTCGCTCGGCACCCTCGTTCCCCCATCACCACCAAGGAAATTGTGGCCGGTATCCGCCAGGGACGCGAAGAGCGCACCACACGACTACTCGGATAGTGCCCGCTTCGATGGTGATCGATGCCAGTGTCGTGGTGGATGGGCTGTTGGACCCAACTAGCGTCGGGGATCATGCCCGCGCAGCGAGGGGGCAATCCGGGGTGTATGTTCCAGATCTCCTCTATCCAGAAGTCAGCAATGCTCTGCGCAGAGAAGAAGTGCGCCAGCAGCGCCCGATGGAACAGGAGTTTGCGTCCCTTCTCCGGTTGCCCTGGGATCGAGTACCCTTTGGGTCTTTTGGGCGACTCACCTGGCCCCTTCGGCATGATGTTTCCCTCTATGACGCGGTCTATGTGGCGCTGGGGATGGTACTGCAGGCTCCCCTGGCCACCACAGATAGGAAGCTAGCCCGTGTTGCCACCCGCTATTGCGCGGTAGTTATCCCGGGCGAGTAAGCGATGAGGCCTGCGAGCGAGACGGAACCTTTACTGAGACAAACCCCTCCGGCTTAGATGAGCTGAATTCGACTTTCACCTCGGGTCAGCCGACTACAAAGACGCGATACGGGGTCACTGATCCCCCAAGAAACCACTAAATCGCTCATCAAGGGCCTCCCGGTTGGGGAATTGAGACCGCGCTCTGGGAAGGGACAACAACGTGCCATCCATTTCTTGAAGTCCGTGTTTCAGCATGGGCCCGTCGATTTCGTAGAGGAGCTTCTTGTTCAGGTGAACCTTGTAGTTGGGATCAATGCCCAGGAGATTCCTGTCGTAGGCCGCGTGGTGAATCTTGCATAGAGCGAGACCGTTCGTTACTTCAGCCGAACCGTGTGTTTCGGAGTCCGGAATGATGTGGGCGGCGTCGAGTAGCTCTTTGTGCTTGAGGCGGCATATGGCGCAGGAGGATTGGTAGGCAGTAATCACCCGGGCTCGAAACACTGGTTGGTGCACACGCTGCCTCACCAGGCGTTCGACGTATGACTTCTCCACCGATTCTCTACCGGCAAAGGTTGCGGTCCGTATTTCATTGCCCGCAGCGATCCTGAAGATATTTTCCGATCGGTCTTCGTCAATGGCGTATGCGGGAACGATCGGGACGTACACGTTTGATATCGGTCTTTCGAAAAGAATGAAAGGCACCTGGTCGTCCATCGCTTGTCGCAGCTTCCGGTTTGCTCCACCAAGGGGATCACCGTCTTCAAATTTGTAATGAAGGAGCCCGCCGGGACCGATTTTGTCGTCGTAGGGCCCATCAACCGCGCTTGTGATGGAAAGCGTGTGGTCCAGATATGAAGGGTTGTGAATGCCCCTCTGGTTGATCAGTGGCAGCCGCACACCCTCGAGCTCAAAGCCGGTCAGTTCAGCCCAGGTGAGGAAGCCACCTTGCCGATCCGTGAGCTGTTCCAGAGCCGCAAAAATTTGCAGACGCAGAACGGCTTGATCGTGAGGTGTCGTTTTCACTATTTCAACTTACAGTGAGCTACTCAAAGGCTGAGTCCAGGAATTTTCTCGGTCCACTTTTCGCGAATTGTTGATGATGTGAGGGCAGCTCGCGGATAACGGGTTCCCAAAACATCTCACCTCTCACGCCCGCAGTCCTTGCGGCAAGGCTCGGTTGTGCACCACGGTGAGTTTTCGGTTAGCGCGGGTCAGCGCCGTATACAAAGTTCCTTGCCTGCCGAAATTTTCAGGAAAGTCTGCAGGTTCGATCACAACGACGGCATCAAATTCAAGCCCCCGGGCGCGATCTGGTGGGAGCAGTCTCAATTTTTGACCGTCCTTTGTCCAGAAAGACTGATCCGCCGGGTCATTCTGCCATTCACGTTTGACTAGCACCTTCCTGAAATCACCAGGAGAGACTGTAATTACGGCAATGCTTCCCGAACCAACCTCGTCACTTAGGTCATTGGCAGCCTCCATGCTGGCCGCATAAATCCCCGTTTTTGATGGAACTTTTGTGATCTGCGGTTTTTCGCCGTCTTGCTGAAACGAGGTGAGTTTTCGCTCTCGGCTGGGCAACAGTTGGTTCGCAAACTTGATGATCTGTGCAGTAGACCGGTAGCCGTTTTCGAGAATCGATAAAGGAGCCTCGCCACTGTCATCTTCGATTCCGAGTAATTCGGCGACATCGTTCCACGAGTTGAAAGTGTGGTCCGTGCGTCTTTGGTTCAGGTCTCCCAGGATGGTCCATCCACCCTGATTACCAAGTCGACCAAGAATCTCCCATTCGATGGGGTGGATGTCCTGCGCCTCGTCAACAATGATGTGACCAGGGTCCGCGGTGCGATTGGTGCGAACCCCGATGTACGCCAGGAGGCTTCTATATGTGCTGACCCCTGTTTTCCGCAGCGCGCCGAGTGTCTCAGGAAGTGCGCGCAGGTATTGAAACCATTCGCCGTCAAGTCCCTCTTCTGGCGGTTGGGAAACGAACCACCGCAACTCGGCATAGACATCCGCTTCCCTGGGGGCTTCGCCTTCTGAATTCTCTTTGGCGTTTGCCAGTGCCTTATCAATTAATCGCGCAAGTTCCTGGCTGACATTTTGAAGCGACCCTGATTGCGTGGGGATGTTTGATTGGGGGAGGCCAGCGAGTTCTTCGAGCAGGGACGGCACCGACCTGACTGAGTACCGTGTCGAGTCGTCGACCAGGTCCCGCAGGACGCCTTTAACGTGCTTTACGTACTCAGCTGTGGGGCCCAGAAGCAGGACGTGCCCGCGGGGTTGTGACTCTTTGGGCGCCCACGAGTTGAGGAGGTAAGCCGCCCGATGTGCGCCGATTACGGTCTTTCCCGTTCCGGGGTGCCCTTGAAGTACCTTGCTCCAGGAAGCTGGTTTCACAATGGCGTCGTATTGATCAGGCTGCAGAGTTGCGAGCACGCTAGACATGGACACACCCTTGGGGGCGGCTAATTGTCGCCGCAACAAGTCTGGTGCTCGTACATCAAGGGTGGGGCTAGCTTTCTCCAACTTTTCGACAGCGCGCGCCTCGGTAACATCTGGTTCAGACTGCGTGACCGGTGCCGCCTGGGCTGGGAACACGCGTGCTGGCGGTGGCTCTGCAGGGGGAGATGCGGTGGTCGATGGGGAGGGAAAGCGGGGCGCCTTGGGCACGTGGAGTTGCAAGAAAGGGAACAAATCTGTTGATTCTTCCTCCACGAAAATCTCGTCTTCGAGGTCGACGATCTTGTCGAACTGGTGCGCGAGCACGCGTACCGCAGCGACTTGGTCACACCATTCATGATGGTCGTCTGATTTTCTAAAATAGGTACAGGCGACGGGAGCGGCCCAGGAAAAAACTCGATAGCTTTCCGTTTCATGATGGGTGGTGCCGATATAGAAATCGCGGTGCCCCTCAAGGAATTCTTCATCACCCTCGATTAGTGCGACACGACCAATGAGGATTCCATCCTTGGCAGCGTCGAGAGACAAGTCGGTCGTCCATGTGTTGGGCGTGAGTTGGCCTAATTGGCCTTTTAGTCGGCTGTGGCGGTCCGCAAGCGATTGGCGGTATTTCTCTTCGACAGCAAATTCATTCGCAACGAGCGACCTCACGTCGTGCCCACTCACTGCGCGACCCTCAGCGTGCAGACAGCTAGGTAACTGATTGATACAGCGGGGAGCTGGCTCGCTTCGAGCTCAGCAATAAGTTGGTCATAACGATTCTGTTGTCGAGTTCTCTGGCCGTTCACCATTCGAACGACTTTGTCCCCTCGCTCCCTTTCAATAATTGTTTGCAGACGCTTCTGGATGCCCCGCATCCGCCTTTGATGCTGGTCAGCCAAAATTGCCCTGCGCGTTTCTGAGAGCACCTCCTCCTCTGAGTCTCGCTTTGCCTGGACGAGCCTGTGACGTTTTTCAATATCGCGTTTCGTCCTCGAAACAAGATGAGCCAAGTCCAGATCAGGAATAGAGGGCCCTTCTCCCCACTCGCCTCTGGCCAGTGCTGCCATCAGGCCGTCAACTGCTGCTTCGTCGGTGGGGGTGCCATCGAGTCCGATCGCTGCTCCCCAAATCTCGTCGCCCCCCCTGGCGGCATTGACGGCGTGCGCAAGCGTCACGACATAGTCGCCGGGGTTTAGCGTCTCTGTTCTGCCAATCTGGATGGACGCGAAGCGCGCTTGTTTATGACCCGGCACCTCACTCGCTGCCATGACAAGGGGGTGAGTGGCGGACAACATATCAACCTCGGTAGTTCGGGCTACCTCTTGATCTAAAGCCAAGTGAATCGGCTCGCCGTTTTGCAACTTGACAATGAGCGAACCAGTCTCGGAACGTGTCCGCCTACCTTTCTGAATCAGCTCTACGAGACGCCCCGCCATCGTCTGGTTGCCCCGAACCTCCAGAATCTTGCCGCCCTGTATCCATTCGACAGATCTGGACTGCCACGGTGTTTTCGGACAGTGGGCCCTCTTAAAATGAGGGTGTCACTGAAAGAGAGAACAGCATGTCCGCCACACGTCGACGTTTCGCCCAGGAGTTCAAAGACGAGTTATGTCGGGAGGTGATTTCCACCTCGAAACCTATTCGGGAAGTCGCTGAGGCGTACGGTGTTGGCCCGGAAACGTTGCGTAGCTGGCTCAACAAATATCGGGAAGCTCACGGCGGGACCGATAGTGAGCTGAGTGTCCCCGAACGCGCACGGTTGAAGCAGTTGGAGAGGGAAAACCAGGAGTTGCGGGCTGAGACGGCGTTTCTAAAAAAAGCCAGCGCTTACTTCGCGAGGGAGCAGCGGTAGTGAGCAAATACGAATATGTCGACTCCCAACATGACGAGCCTTACAACACGGACCCGGTGTCGAAGATGTGTCGCTGGTTGGACGTGTCAACATCGGGTTTCTACCATTGGCGCAGCCGCCCGCAGTCTGCGACCGCCGCACGCAGGGCGGTGTTGACAGCCCGTGTCCGCCATTTTTTCGCCGCATCGGATGGCACTTACGGGTATCGGCGGATCCACGCCGATGTGGTTGATGAAGGCAGTGAGTGTTCCCCGGAGTTGGTGCGTCACATCATGCGTGATGAGGGTTTGGTGGCCTGCCAACCGCGACCATTTAGGGTCACTACCCAACCGGATGGTGAAGGGGCAATAGGGATGCCGGATCTGGTGAAACGGGACTTCACCGCGGATCGTCCGGGGGTCAAGTTTGTCGGTGACATCACCTACATTCACACATGGCAAGGCTTCGTGTATTTGGCCACGGTGATTGATTGTTACTCGAGGAAAGTCGTTGGGTGGTCCGTTGCCGATCATATGAGAACGAAACTCGTCGTCGATGCGCTCAAAAACGCGGCTCAGACCACGGTGATCGAGGCGGGGGCGGTCTTCCACTCGGATCGGGGCAGTGTCTACGTGGCAACTAAATACCGCACCCTCGTCACACGCCTGGGTATGCGCTCATCGGTGGGCAAAACCGGTGTGTGTTGGGATAACGCATTGGCGGAGTCGTTCTTCTCGGCGTTGAAAAACGAGCGGGTGCACCGCACCGTTTACGCCACCAAGGCGCAAGCCACACGGGATGTGATCATGTATATCGAAGGGTTTTACAACAGCCGGCGTCGCCACTCAGCGCTTGGCTACCAACGGCCCAACGACGTCCACTACGCTTACAAACAGCAAGTCCTAGCAGCATAAAAAATCAACCGATACCACTCCGAAAACCCCGCAGCAGCCCAGTAGGCGGTCTGAGATGCTTCGGTGGCGCCAAGAATCTCGATGGAATTTAGTTGCCCAGCAAATCGATACCGGGCAGCGAATTTTGCGATCAGCGGGTTGGGTGTGTGACCAACCGCACGCGACACCGCTTGATACCTGCCATAACCCGGTGGATACATTCTGGCCTTTCAGGGTGAAGCTGGGCCTTGCTCTGGCGACCACAACAATCTGATGAGGAGCCTATCTTCATCAGATTGTGCCGGACCAGCCTCTCAGGGGCCGGTTACAACTACTTTTGTGGGCTTGTCTTTCACCACGACAGAGGCTTCACCCTCAACCGGGGCGTGCACTATGACACAGGTTCCAGCAGGTTTACCCGTGACTCTGTGCAATATCGCGGCATAGCTTGAAAGCTGAGCCCAGTATGCGTCCAAAGTTTTTGGATCGAGGACACGGTCGGTCTTGAAATCAACAACGACCAGAGACCCGTCTTCCTTTTCATAGACAAGATCAGCAAATCCCTCCACGACGAGATCGCCAACCGGGATCAAGAGTGGTAACTCCAACCAGTGGGGACGCAGTCGCGCTTCCACGACAACATCAGTGACGAGGGCCTTGTTCGCAGCCGCCTCCGCGAGCTCAGGTCGAGCAATCCCAAAGGTCTCCGAGGCTCTTCTCGATAGGGAGGTGATGTCTGCCTGCGGGTTGAGGTCAGACATTTCCATGACCCAGTGCAGAGCCTGTCCAAAGGAAGAACCACTTTCGCTCGGGACTGGTTCCATTGAGTCTGTGTGGTGCACTGGAGTGTTCTCTTTGGGTGCTACTTCCTCACCAATCTCCCGGAACATAACACGCTTCTTCTTCTCGCCCAGGGGAGCATCATCTTCGTTGTCAGGGGAGTCATCAGTGTCTGTTACAGGCACTGCTTCAGGGGAAGTAAGGCCAAGAGAAGCAAAAAACTCTTCTGCTCCAGGGAGCGAGGGGTTGTGTGCCAATTCGGTCACAGAACGACCTCGTGCGATCGCGGCTGAGGCCTGGATCGACAGGTGCCATTGCTCCCACTCATCAGGCGGTGTCGTCACAATGGACTGTGTGAGCTGCGCTGGAGGCGCTTCGTCCACGTCTCCATCATCCAACACCAAGGCCGTGGCATGGCTCATGGTGACTGCTTCTGTGGCGGCTAAAACCGAGCCAAACGCGTGCTCCTGAGATCGTGTGTGGCGATGTTGGGAGACAACAAGGTGTGATTCTGCCCTGGTGCAGGCGACATAGAGCAGGCGTCGGTGTTCTGCAAGCTGGGCAACCCGTTCCGTGGCGAAAGCGTCTTCGTAGCCGAGGGTATGAATCGAGAAAATGTCTTTCACCCCAGAAGCCAGATGTACGAAGAGCGAACCCCGGTCGTCCCAAATTGCAATGGGGCGTTTCACGGTTTGTGCTGACATAGCCCCGCCCAGAATGACGATGGGATACTCGAGGCCTTTTGACATGTGAACCGTCGTGATGCGCACGGCGTTGTCCCCAATTTCAGGGGCAATGGCTTCACGGACTTTCGTCGATTCATCCTGTTGTAATTCAGCCCACACGAGGTAATCCCGCAGTGATCCACCCGTGGTGGAATACCAGGCTTCTGCTTGATCAACGACATAGCGAATACGGCGCCACCAGGCCTTCTGACCAGCGCCGACAGCCAAGAACTTTTCGTACAGCATGCTCTCTCGAACCAACACATCCAGCACATCAGAGGGGGTGAGGGAGGGTAGTTGGGAGACTATGTTTTTCAGGATGTGAAGTGCTCGACCAACAGGATGGGGGGACTCGGCAAACACCATGTCGCTAAATACATTCCACGGCCCGTTATCCCGCTGCCAGGCAAGCAAATCGTCGTCTCCCACACCAAAGAGTGGTGAGCGCAACGCCAACACCAATGCTCCGGGATCAGCTGTGTGGGCAACTGCTCGAGCTGCGAGAAGTAATCCTTGGACCTCCAGTGTCGAATACACAATGGAGGACGCTTCAGAAATGAACTCGATGTCTGCCGCCCGAAGGGCGGATTCGATGTCGGGAAGTGAACGACGAGTCGGAATCAAAATGCAAATGTCCGAGAGCTCCGCAGCAGCAATCTCGGTTTCTTGGCCTAATCGTCGTTGAATGGTCCATCGGGGCTCCCCAGGAACCCGACCCGTTGCTCGCACAATGGCTGCTGCGATGTCTTTCGCCTCGTCTCGGCGGGCCTCATCTGCTTTTCCAGACCGTATTCCATCACCGATGACACCGATGGATGGGCCCTCCAGTGCTCCAGCGACCGAAGCACCGGGACCCGGTGTGAGGGGCTGGAATTCCGGCTGGATGCGACCGTCCTGCACAATGATCGAGTCGAAGGCTTCGTTTATCCATTCGACCACGGGAACTGAGGACCGAAAGTTTGTGCTGAGTTCCACCTGGGGTGAGTCGCTGATGGCTGGTTCGCGAGTCCGGTGCCGGAAATAAGTATCAATATCTGCACCGCGGAATCGATAGATCGATTGTTTAGGGTCACCCACAGTGGTGAGGCCGCCAGGCCGAAGACTCAGTTGGCTCCAGTGCGTTTCAGGCTCAAAGGACTCTCCGACTAGTCGACACAGCAGTTCTGCCTGAAGAGGGTCGGTGTCTTGGAACTCATCGAGAATCACGCAGTGATACCTCCGGGCAATAAGCCCCCAGGTTTCTTCGGAACTGTTGATGAGATTCCGAGCAATGACGAGCAAGTCATGAAAATCAAGAGCACCCGCCCGTCGACGCGCTATGGCTCGGTCGAGAGCGATGTCTGCGAAGTAGCGGGTAATGCGAGATATCGAGGGTTGAATCAGAGAATCAAACACGTCCTGGGCTTGCTCCAACAACGCGATTCCCATTTCTCTGACCTGGGTGAGGTCGCCGTTTGGCCAGTTCGGTTTGGCCCCGAGGTTTTTAGCGAAGCGTGGGACCTCTTTAAGATGCAGGGCAATCTCGAGTGGGCCGTGGCCCTTGATGGTCTCAAGTGTGTGGAGGTACTGCTCCAGCCCCCGCAGCCGCAGGAACAATCGGTCGCTCTCGTTGGAGCAGGAATTGATGAAGGAGACAAGCTGGTTTGCGCTCTCGATGAAGGCGCTAATTCCCAGGCCATCGTCCGGGGCATCTCGCACCCCTTCAGGGAGTCGGTCCCACGCGGTGTCAAGAACGGTCGCGAGCTCCTCGAATTTCTTCATGGTGACTCCGAGCCCAATGAGCAGGTCGAAGTCAGCACGGAGGTCGGGGTCTTGGAAGATGAGTTCGCGTTGGCTCGCCCACACAGCTGTTTGATCAATCTTGCTAGCGAGGTCGCTTCGAACTTCGAATCCTGGAGGGACTCCGACTTCGATCGGGTTCTCCGCAATCAGTCGCCTGGCAAAGGAGTGAATTGTGCCAAGCGGTGCAGCATCTAATTCGTCGAGCGCTGCAGCGAAGTAGTTATTCCCGTTCGCTTCTGCTTCGGCATTTTCGAGGGATTTCCGCACTCGATTTCGCAGGTCTGCAGCGGCCTTCTCTGTGAAGGTGATGGCAACAATGCGGCTGATCGGAATTCCGTGCTTCACGAGCGAGGTGATCCGCTTCACTATTTGGGTTGTCTTGCCCGATCCCGCACCAGCTTGGACAAAAAGGCTTTGGTCGATCTCGTCCTTGATGCGCGTTCTCTCGAGGTCATCGGCTAGGGATGGTTCCATCACTCTTCTTCCTCCTCGAGGGGCCCGAACACAGCAAGGAAGGGGGCGAGAGCGGGGTCATGTTTCATGCCGTCCCAGAGGTCAGTGATGGTGTCCTTGGTTTGGAGGTCGGTATAACGATCAAATCCGCTGAGCGGAGCGCCGGGTGGGAAGTAGCCGCCCTGGATCAACCGGGCGAGGTCTGTGATATCCGACCCGGCCTGATCCACGGTGGCCTCGTCCAACGTGATCGACACGAAACACTGGGCATCTCCCGCGTCATCTCGGCTGCCCGATGCTTTCGTAAACCAATAGGAGGCTATGGGTGGGGGCATTGTGTGATCACGCTGTGAGTCCGAGAGAGCAAAGAGTCCATAGATGGCGAGCTGGAACTTGGTCTTGTTGAGCGTAGGAGGGTTCTTCGCGATCTTCTCCAGATACGTAATATTCCCCGATTTGTAGTCGATGACTTCCACTCCTCCTTCGGGAGTGGAGTCGAGGCGGTCAATTTGGCCTCGAAAACGAAGCACAAGGCCATCATCGAACTCGACCACAACGGGTGGGTTCTGGGCATCCGCTTCCATTCCTGGTCGACCGAAGACCCTTTCTGTCCCGTCAACGGTGTATCCCGCCCTCAGTCGTTCCTCATGAACGTCGAACCATTCCGAAAGCTCCCGGGCAAGGTCCGCCACAGCTCGGTCAAAGAAAACGTCAATCCAGAACGCTCCATAGGTTTTCTTGAGCGCCCGAGCCTCTTCCTGGAGCAAACTCTCCAGAGCCTCGGGTTCCAATTTATCTGGCTCCTGGGAGGTTTCCAAGACGAATCTCTCCAGCACCCTGTGCAGGAGGTTTCCTCGGTGGAGTGCATCCATTTCGGAGCTCAGCACTAAATCATCAAGCGGAGGGGCATCCAGAATGTCGACGAAGAAGAACGATAAAGGCCAGCCCGCATACCGCTCGAGGCTGGTGGGAGAAATAGCGCCTTCTGGCAGCAACCCCTGGTCGGCAGCGGAGGTGAGGTTACCGTTGAACCGGGTGAATCTTCTCTCCAAACGGTCTCGAATCAGATCCATCGCCTGGCCAAAGTCTTCCCTGAGCTTTGGCGAAACAGACTCGGGGAACGACACGGTGCCCGCTGCCAAGCCTTCCCGGATTTTCAACTCCCGCGATGTTGCCGCCGGACCAGTAAATCCAGGGACGCCAAAGGCAAAACCGTCTCGCATGGAGCGCACATTTTCTGCGTTATCGACAGCGCCATCAAAGTTCAGTCGTGGCGCAAGCCACCGTGAGGGAACTCTTTCACCAGCGCCTCGCAGGTCTCCTCGAGGGCAAGTCAGAATGATCCGGTCTCTACTGGAGTGGAGCGCTGTGAAGAACTGCCTTTTTCGGATCGCAGGCCTATCCGCGGAAGTGGGAAGACCGGCATCGAGTGCGATCAGAAACTCTTCCGGAAGGAGAGGGTCTGGCGCAAAACGAGGGGGAGCAAAACCTTCTGCCAGGCCACAGACGATGAGTAGGTCAACGTCTCTCGCTACACAGTCTTGGACCGGTGACACGCTCACCCCATGACCCAGTCGGTGTCTGGTGCGTCTAGCGTGCGTGATCAGGTGGTCGAGCTCGGATACGACACTGGCTGCGGAGGGTGACGGGGCGATGCCATCGAGACTTCTGAGCTGAGCTGGCAGTTCTGATAGCTCCCCAAACCATTCCTTGAGTGAGGTTCCGTGGAGGTCCTTGGTGCGACCCCGAGAGCGCCCGGGTGCAAAGTTGCTCTCCAGGAAATCACGAAGACGGTCTGCGACTTCATCCCAGGCTGTTGCGTCTTGGACGCTTCGAATTTCTGCTTCGAGTGCCACAAGGTAGGCGACAAATTGTTCGCGAATCTTTACGTCATCGGCGTTCTCTTCAGCACCCTCGTCCTCAGAGGACGTGGTGTCCACGTTGAAACGCAGCTTCCGATACACCTTTTCCAGTTTGTTCCGACTGGGTAGCGAGCCTCGCTCCACAATCAGAGCACCGGATGCGAGTGCGTTTAGCACCAGCACCGGGCTCAGCCGTTGCTCGGTGGGCAGTGCCAGCAATTCAAGGAGGTGCCTAGACATCGAATGATCAGATAGCTGGCGAGGTGCTGTTCCTGCGACAGCGATTCCTGCGTCATCAAGAGCCCGATGAAGCAGAACGCGATAGGGGTCCTCGCTCGTATACGCAATAGCAATGCGGTGACCGGGTGTGCCCTCTGAGATGGCGGACACCACGATCCGGGCGATTGCCCGAGATTCTTCTTCAGGGTCAGCGGCGGTGATGATGCGGGCTTGAGAGAGTATGTCTCCTGGCTCTGGAATGTTCTCTAAGCGAATAACGGTTGTGGCGTCTCGTTCGGTCACTACCTGAAGGAACTCTTCCTCACTGGGGTGCTGAGGTTCCTCAGGGAGGAAAACAATGACGTTACCCACTGATTCGTTCGCACTCTGGACAAGGGTCGAGGCGGCCTCGAACACCTCGGGCATGGTGAAAAAGCCTGATTTCAACAGCGCAGAGACTTCGTGGTGAATGCGAACGACATCAGAGGTGAGCGCACTAACCTGCAGCGCAGCCGGTGGGATGGCGATGCCCTCTAACACCTGAGCACTCTTTGCTATGGCTTGAATTGTGCGGGGGCTTTCTCGAAGATCGAGGAAGACGCCAGCATCCTGTGCGACCACCGATCGAACGGCTCCTTCACGATGAAGTGCTTTTGCTTCTGACCTATTGACAAATTCAGGAAGCACTCGGGTGAGTGATGTGGCCCATTGCCCCAGTGGAATGACCTGTATGTTGACCAAACCCTGGGATGAAGGCGAGTGCCGCCCCACAAAGTTCAGAACATCTCGTGCACTGTGTAGACCTGGCGTGATGATCGTCACAGCAGCCAGCGGATCAGCTTCCTTAAAGCTGTTCACGGCAGCAGCCAGCGCTTGCCAAGAGGCATCTGCTGTGCTGGAGTGACTCATCTCATTCCTTCTGTTAAGACTTCCTCAACTCTAGAGCGGGGCGCTGACATAGGAGGCTCAGATGGCTTCGAATACAGCCTGCTAACCCTTAGGGCTTGAAGCCTCGGTCTGGCATAGCCCAGGGCGCCAGCATGAAGAGCGCAGCGGGTTTCCCCGGCCTTGACCTCGATGCATCATGCACTCCGGTTTCTTCTAGGAAACCATTGGTCCCGGTCGTCATCCGCCGGAACTGGTCTGCTTGGATCTTCTGGCCTCGCACTACTTCGTAGAGCTCCCGGAGCTCACTCATGCGAAAGGCACGATCGAGGGCTTGAGATCCGATGAATCGGAACGGATCAAATTGATCTGACCCCCAAATATTGGCCGTTGTTGATGAGAGTTGTGGCATGGTGGCTTCGAAAGGAGCACCTTATGCCCAGGCAGTATCCACCCCATTTTCGCCGTGACATGGTCAACCGTATGGTGGCTGGTGAAAGCGTCTTATCTCTGGTTCACGAAACCTCAGTGCCGGAGCAAACTCTGCACCGGTGGAAACACCAAGCCCTCATTGACGCCGGCGTGAAGGACGGCCTGGATTCTCAGGAGAGTGCCGAGTTGCGTGCTGCGAGGAAACGTATCCGCGTCCTAGAGCAAGAACTCCAACTCGTGAAGGACGCCTCAGAATTGTTCGACGCCCAGGCGGTGGTGCCCCCAAAAGGCGGCAGGCCGTCGCAGAAGGACTCGTGACGGCCGGGTATTCCATCCGGGCTTCGACCCAAGTCTCCGGTGTAAACAGGTCAACGTTTGGTTACCGAACACGACCCAAACCGCCATCGAATCTCTCAATCCGTCGGCTCTTGATTGCCGACGTAATCGGTCAGATTCACCAGGAATCCAGAGGAACGTATGGGTATCGACGGGTTCACGCGGCTCTGCGCATCGAGCGGGACGTGACGGTGAACCATAAGCTCGTGGCTGCTGTCATGGCAGAAATGGGCCTTTCCGGGCTTCCCAGGAGGAAATCGCGGAAGCGGAACCTGATTACCGTGCGGACTAGTAGTGATTTGGTGAACCGGAACTTCACTGCCACCGCAGCGAACCAGTTATGGGTCACCGATATCACGGAACACCCCACGAAAGAAGGAACCGTTTACGCCTGCGTGGTGTTGGACGTGTTTTCCAGGAAAGCGGTTGGTTGGGCGGTTGATCGGCGGCCAGAGACGAGTCTGGTGAATTCAGCCTTGTTCATGGCACACAGCACAAGGAGACCTGCAGTTGGGGGCATCATTCATGCCGACCATGGCCCCCAGTTCACGGCGTGGGCATTCACCCAGAGGGTCGAACAGTATGGGCTCAGGCTTAGCCTCGGGACAATCGGTGATTGTTACGACTGTCGATGATCGAATCGTTTTGGGGTCGCATGCAAGTTGAACTGTTGAATCGGCAAAAATGGTCCAGCATCGTCGAGCTCAGTACCGCAATGGTCGACTACATCGACTCCTTCCATAACGAGAAACGGCGACATTCATCCTTGGATATGCTGACGCCAACCGAATATGAAACCAAGCACGCCCCCACGCTGCAGCTTATGTGAGCCCGGCCAAAACCAGGGGGTCAGATCAAAGTTGCGGTATAATGGGGGATATGAAAACAACATTTGAGAATAAGGTAAAGATTCTGGCAAGAATAAATAGAGTTGCAGACAATATGCCACAACTCGGCACATTGGGTAATCAACTAAGTATTTCTTTAGGGTTGGCAACTTTGCTAGACTATTCTATTGTTACAGAAAAAACCGGAAAGATTGCGGGTATTATTGACAACTCTTTTGCCGTTATACTTTCACACTATGGGTTGGAAGATACCGGATTCGATGAGGCTTGGCAGATAGACCCAAACATTCCACTACCAGTCCTACCTATGGGAGACGATGATGACGAAGATGACTAGAGAAGAAAAGGTAGCGGTACAGTCGATGACCCTCTTTATAGCGAACCAGATGACTAGTCGTACGGTGATTTGACCCCCTAATTCTGGCCATTATTTGGGAGAGAGTGGCATGGTGGCTTAGAATGGAGCGCCTCATGCCCAGCCCGAAACAACCCCATTTT
>Ga0222663_1000261_pt1 | contig 26085 bp, 38 predicted proteins | sample AntAcemetagen602_FD_179852 | JGI IMG/M metagenome (GOLD analysis project Ga0222663, IMG submission 179852) | Saline water microbial communities from Ace Lake, Antarctica - #602 | ecosystem: Environmental > Aquatic > Non-marine Saline and Alkaline > Saline | place: Antarctica: Ace Lake... | reverse complement strand
TGTTCCGGGAACATCCCGGACGCGGCGAAGATCCTTCCCATCTCGACGAGGTCGGTCTCGCCCGGTGTCGTGTTTGTGAGTTCGTTCTTCATTGCGTTTCTTCCTTTCAAGAAGAGGGTGAAGGGAGGTCGGGAACGTCCCGACCTCCCCGGTCGGTCAGGCTCTGAGTTCGGCGGTTCCGCCAGCGGGGAGAACATCTTCAGAAGAAACGTGCCAAGACGAATCGCTAAACGTCTCACCGTATCGGTTGGTCTTCAATACTCGTCGCACGGTGTTCTTGCTGTTTCTCCAGTCGGTCACCCAGATGCTTTTCGCGGTTCGGCGAATGACCTTGAAAAGAACGATGCAGTCGTGGTCGCCGATCGAACGGGTGTAGTAGGTCGTTCCGGTTTTGAATGTTGCGGTCTGGTTGTTCATGGTTGCTCCTTGTTCTGGTCGGTTCGAGGAAGACTTCCTCGATGTCTAGAAGATATCCGATCTTCTCCCATCCGTCTACCCTATTCCTCGATATTTCCGAAGATTCTTCGACGTCCTCCCTTGCGGCGTATTCGGCGGAGGATCTCGAACCGGAAGCCGAGGGTCGCCGCCTGAGCGATCACGAGGTCGAGGTCGCGTCGGTACGGGTTTCCCGGCGAGAGACGCACGACGAGGTCTCCGGGTTCGTGTCCGTCGAACCGGGTGGCCGCCGCCCAGAGGCGACGACCTTCCCGGAGGAGGAGACGATGAGCGTGAGGAGCGTTCACGATCTCGCCTCCTTTCGCCAACGGTCGTCGATGATGTCTTCGCGTTCTTTCTGAGCGGCGGTCGGCAGTCCCAACTTGATCAGTGTTGAGACGTCGATGATCAACTTCTCTCTCTTTTCGGGAGCCTCTCCGGTCTCGGAGAATCGAGCGTCGTACGCGGCTCGCTCCTGCTCGATCGTCGGGTAGAAGTTCCGACCGTTGACTCTCTCGAATTCCGGGCTGCCTGCGCGGGTGTCGGTGTTCTCATTCATCGTCTTCTCCTCCGTACACGTCGCTGTTCGCGTAGCCGTGGGCGTCGCCTGCGGCGATGACGATCCCGCCGTCGTTCGGCTTGACGTGTCGCAGTCCGCAGATCATCGGGTAGTTTGGTTGGATCGCGATCGAGACGTGGAGGTCTCCGTGGTCGTGCTTGAGGTCTTCGAGTTGGTCGATCAGTTCTGAGATGGTCATGGTCGTGCTCCTTGTTCGTGGTCGGTTCGAGGAACTCTTCCTCGATGTCCCTACTATACTCGATCTTCTCCCATTGTCTACCCTCTTCCCTGATAATTCCGAAGATTCTTTTCTTCGTCAGCAGAGGGTTGAGATCGCGTCGAAGAATCCGGTCGGCTTGAGAAAGACCTTCCATCGCTTCGCCTCCTCGATGGCGTCCTTCTTCCACGATCGCTTTCGAAAGCCGTACCGCGAGCCGGGTACGTCGTCTTCGAAGAGGCGGACGATCGAGCCGTCGATCATCTCGGCGAAGGCGTACGAGAGATCCCACGTCGGGTAGCCGGGATCGGAGAGAAGTCGGACGCGGAGGAATCGAGCGAAGGAAGGCTCCGCCCAGATCGGTCGTCCGTCGTTGAAGTTCGAGACCGAGTCGATCGACGGTCGTCCGTCTTGCGGTCCTCGCTCTTCGTAGTTCTTGCTGCCGTTGAGTCCGTTGTTTTCCATAGTCGTGCTCCTTGTTCGTGTTCGTCGGGAGGCGGGTACGTCCCGCCTCCCCGGTCGGTCAGACTGCCGCCTTGACGAGGCGATTCAGGTTGGGATTCTCGACGTACTTCATCTCTTGGTGAAGTTCTGGATTCTTCATCGAGTTGAGCATCTTTCGCTGTTCGATGAGATCCTGATCGGTGCAGTTTCCGTCCATCATGGTCGTCTCTTCTTCGAGTTCGATGATCCAGTCGATAATGATCTGGCGTTGCTTCGAGTTGAGGAAGGCGTTTGTTTTGATTCGTGGTTCGTTGAACATTGTTCGGCTCCTTGTTCGGATCGGTCGGTTCGAGGAACTCTTCCTCGATATGAAGATCATACCCGATTCTCTCCCATTGTCTACCCTCTTCTCCCATATTCCGGGAGATTCCTTAAGATTCCTCGATACAGGGATCAGGGACGTAGGATCGCCCCTACCGGCTCCGGGGATTCCGAGGACAGATCAGAGGATCAGAAGGATGGAATCCCGTAGGCGAGATCCTCCACCCTCCCAGACGTCGAGGATTCCGATCCGATCTCCTGCTCTGCGAAGCGGTAGAGGTGGAGGGATTGGAGAAGGGATAGGAGGAGGAGGAGGAGGAGGCAGAGGTAGTCCGGTCTACAGTCGAGACTACAGACCCGCCTGTAGTACCTTCAGGAGATCAGGGTGTCGGCGATCGTCGGCGAGGTCGCGGACGGAAGAGCGAGACCGTACCGGGAGCCGATCCCGAAGAACCGCTCGAACTCCTGCTGCATCCCGCCGTCCGAGATCGTCGAGTTGTTCGTGATCGCCGCCGTGTAGGAATCACCGAGCGCGTATCGGTCCGTACCTCCGAGGATCTGGAACGCCAAGCCGCCGGTCTGGAGTTGCGGCATCTCTGCGATCACGACATCATCGACGAAGACCTGCGACGTGTTCGCGACGTTCGCAGAGAACCGAATGTCGATGAACGATCCTTTCGGTATTGCGATCGGCGAGAAGCATGTGATCGAATACTGAGCGTAAGAGGTCGTGATGTTCACGGAGGTCACGAGTGCCTGCATCTGTCGCCCGGTGATCCCGTCGCTTAGAAGCGTGCCGTCGGATTCGCGTACCGAGACGAGAAGAGATCCCGTCGGTCGAGCGGTCTCGTACTTCGCCCAGAACGTGATCGAGTACGGCCTGTCCGGATTGATCTCGCCAAGCGTTCCTGCCGTCGTTCGAAGCGTCTGCTTGATGTTCGGATTCGTCGAGCCGTCGCCGACGAACCGAAGAGCGTCCGATCCGTTGTAGCCTGCGGTCGCAGAGAAGACGTGAGTGCCAGCAGTCCCGGCGACGAGCGACCAGTTGTTAGGAACGTTCGAGGTGAAGTCCTCGAAGTCTGAATTCGTGCAGACGTTCTTTCCCGGAGATCGTCCACCGTTCCTCTTCGGACTCGCCACCGTCACAAGTCCGCTCGTCCCGCTTCCTTTCGGCCACTCTTCGTCGAGCGAGTTGATCGGCCTCGCTCCGGTCACGCGGAAGACCTCCTCGCCTTCCGGCGTCGATCGGCTCGTCGCGTCTCGAATGCACTCGGCTCGAATCGTCTCCGTCTTGATCGACGGCCAGTCGAGGAAGAACAGGTTCGTCGCGGTCAGTCCTTGCCACGGCATCATGTCGGACAGGAGGAGCATCCCGTCGCCGGTGTTGAGCGATCCAGCGGTTCCCTTGTCGCTGCCCGGCAGCGAGACGTATCCGCCCGAAGGTCGATCGACCGTCGATGGAGTATCGGCGGCGAGCATCTGACGAATCAATTCGAGCGTTGCTTCTCTCGTATTAAGCCGGGCGACCGTGGTATCGTCATCGACCATCTCAAGCAACGTCGAGGTCGCGTCGGTCTGTAAGTCTCGAACGAGCCGACCTGATTCATCGATGCGTTTTTCGATCGAACCGGTGATCGTCTTCACCATATCCCTATCCGCGTCCGCGTAGTTCGACATCGTGTCTTCGAACTCGGAGCGGAGAGTTGCTTGATGCGCGCGGACTGCGACGGCGAAGTCGAAGAGCCGTCCGAGTCGAGCGAAAGCGGTTGCGAATGTCACGGCCATATCACGAGTTCCTTGTTGGGAGAATCTTATTCAGTGCGGCTCGACGCTTTCCACATCGGCATGGTTTACCAGATACACGTTTGATAGTTGAAACGATTCGATCCAATCCAATTCTCGAAAGTCCTCCGGCGATGTCATCTCCAATACCTCGGGATGGACCGGAGTACATAGAACAGGATTCGCATTCTTCTTTGGTCGGTGAACCGTTGAAGAGTCCGAGTCGGCACTTTGAATCTTTGAGGTACTTGCAGGACATAAGTCAGGAGAATCCAAACGAGACGCGGCTGTCTTCAGTAATGTTGGTGATCAATCCCATTCGAACGCCATACTCGTAATATTCGCCGTCTGCGATCAAAGATAAGTCTTCCCATTCACTGAATGGAGGGTTTCCCGGCCTCTTGAATCCAGTCGGCAACGGGCAGATATTTCCGCCGCCGCCGCCGAAAACATCGTAACCCGCATCAAGATGAGTCGGCTTACGATCTAAGTGAAATCTTGGAGGAGAAATACCCGTGTCATAATCGAACCACGGAAACAGCACCTCACCCCCGCCGTTGATAGCACCATATCTAGCGGAGAATGGAGTCATTGATCCGCTTGAGCCATTCGCTTCTGTCGGAGCCTGCGTAAACCTTTCGGCGAACGGTTCATCTCTTAGATCTGGAACTGTGTCGCCGTTCGGTAACACGATAGAACTCGGGAAGAAAAGTTTTACCCCATGATTCGATCCTCTACCTCGAAAGAAAGCATTTAGTTGTCCCGACTTTCTCGCAGTCCAAACACTACTGACAACATCAGTGACTTCGATGAAAGGAGTACCCTGCGGAACTGATTCCGATATTCTCTCCATTTCAGTATTGCTATTGTTGGCAAACCTGAACTCGTATTGCGGATTTCCTTGCGAGTCGTGGTAGTCAATTACTACCCGGGCGTCTCCGTTTGCTCTTCCCCAAAACATCAGGTTAGATGAATCGTTAGAGACTTCTTTCCTTTCAGAAAAGTCGCCGGGATAGTTACTTCCGGGAGGACTGTTGATACACCGATATTCATGCGATGCTACAAGGCTCGTCCTGTAGAAATTACAAAGATCGCCTTGGAATTCATATCTTGAGGTCATGCTAACTTGGTAGGTGAACTGCGTTCCATTTGTGCTAAAAGGCGGATGAGCGTTTCGCATCCCAACCTTGAACGAAGAACTAAAAGTGAACGTCGTAGGAAAGTCGGACGGCAAGCCGCACGGTCCGTTGTTGTCGTCACATACGTTAGGACAACAAGGAGCAGCGTACGAAGTCACGACTCGGTCCCATAGATCGTCGCAGTCACTGCGCCTGCGTCAGCCGCGAGCATCCACAAGCCGTCGCCCGGTTCGAGGTAGATACGAGGGTCGATATAGTTCACTGCTACTGCTGGTAGAATTTGCGTCAGGTGTATCAAGTGGAAGTGGTCAGCGACGGCTTCGCCAGCCGGGACGTGATACACGTCGAAGGTTGAATTGGAACCAGAAAAGTTTGCGAGATAGATCGAGTTGATCTCGATCGTCTTGTTCGGCGGTGCGATGACGATCTGCCTTGCGACTGTCGTCAGAGTTCCGATCGAGTATCTTCGCTTCATCGTTCCTCGCATTCTATGTCTAGCCTTGGAACTTGCGCCAGATATCCCACTTCCATGTCGCTGCTGACTTGAACAGTATGACCAACAAAGAACGATCCCAACTTGAGCGATACCGGGGTCGGTACCGCTCCTTCTGGAATAACAGGTATATTCGGTTCGTGTATTCCGAAATCATAAAACGGGACAGTGGTCGAAGATTGACTAAGTTCAACGCCGTCTCCACCGGGTCCAGCGACGAGAGTCATACGAACGGCAGAATACAAATACGCTTCGTATCCTGACACTTGAACTTCGTCACTAACTCCGACAATCATGAATAGATTACTCAGGCTTTCTGCGGACGATAATGGCACGAGAAGGTATCGGCGATCTCCGTCTATGGTCCGCCTCACGAAGCAGATCGCGAAGCCTTCGTTAAAGTCAGTAGTCGAAACCGCGTAGGTTTCCGGCGGCGGCGGCTCGTCTTTTTCTGGCTTTTCAATTATCGGGTCACCGCCTCCGCGAGTGACCACATCAAGCAAGATGTTATCCCAGTCTTCGTCAATAAAAGAAGCGACTGTATCATCGTCTCGAATTGCGACTTCTCGCCATTGATACTTGTCTTGTTCCGATTCCATCTTCTTTGCATAGACGATCATCACCCGTTCCTTTAGGCCGTTCGTTCTTTCTTGCGAAAGTTCGACCGACTCGATGAACGGTCGGAGCGCGTCAAGTCGGCGCATCATCTCATTAACCTGATTGAATCCAATCGGTCCGAGAGAGCCAGCAGTAAAGCGAGGAAGATCAGTCATACCGATAGAAGCCTGTATTGAAGATCAGCACTACTCACTGATCCCGTAATCTGAGCCTTGGCGAATATTGTCTTTGAGGACAATCGTCCAATACTAAACTCTCCCGGCTTCAGCAACAAGAATGCGACGAACGTACTTCCGCCGTGTTCGATGCCGATGGAGATATCAATCGAGTTGTTTACGTTTCGAAAAAAGTAGACTCCGCCGTCGTTTGTATCTCCCGCAGCGATAGCCTCATAAGATCCTCCGATCGTTTGTGAACCGCCCGCGCCTGCTGTTGAATTCATATCAATCGAGATAGTTCCGGGGCTGTACGACTCGCGAAGAAACCCATCTAAAATATTTAGCGATCCGGTCATTTTGATTTCGTCGGCCATCGTTGTTCCTAGAAGTTAGTGGAAATTTTTCGGAAGTCGCCTTTTGATCCGAACGGCTGCACCCAGTACACGTCTTCCGCTTTTCCATCTTTGAGGAACGGCTGTCCGTCACCGTCAATTCGCGGCGACTGCTGAAGATGGTAGTCGCCATCCTCGACGAACGAGTGGGCGACTTGGAAGACATCGACGCCGGTGCGTCTGATCGACGCGCCTCGATATAAAACCTTGCCGGTAGGCATGTCGAGGAACGGTCTAGAGTTTCGCAAGAACCGGAACGAGCGATAAGTGTTGAGGTCTGGAACGTTCACGGTTTCCGTCAGCGTCACCTCTTGGATGTTTCGCTGGATCGACGTCGGAACTCCACCCTTATCAATTGGATTGCCTTGAACTTCATCTTCATCGCCGGCAGGATCGCCGTCAGCCGGATACGCCACGCCGATTCGATACGCCAGAACGAACTCGGCGCGGATCTCGGCGGACGCCTCGACATACTGCACTTCGTTCGGCAGGATTTCCGTCGGCGTAATGTCCGCAGGTTGAGCGATGCTGCCCGCGCTCAGTTGTTCGTACGTCCACTCGATCTTCCAGAGATCGGTATGACCGCCGACAAGCGTCAGCGTGAAGTCGCGAGCGATTAGACCGGGGAAGTCTGGATGTCGTTCGTACTTCCTCGGCAGAACTCCAGTGCCGAAGAGATCGAAGACGTCGCCCGGATTACTGTATCCGCTCGCGTGAAACACCCGGCGACCGTTGCCGCGTCCGCCGCTCGTCGTGATCGAGCGAGACTCCATGAACTCAGTGACGAAAGTCATACGAGACCGGCTCCAATTCCTGCGGTGTTGCGAACGATCTCAGCGAGTAGTTCTTTCGATGCCGTCGATATCTTCGTGAGCAGTTTAGCCTCGTTGAGTTCCGCCGATGCACCGGTCGTGAACGAACCGCCAGCCGTTGAGAATGACGCGGTCGCCTGCGATACCCTCATCGAAGCGTCGGCTCTTGCCTTCGCGACTTCCTGCTCGGCGTTGTGGATCTTCTTCACGAGATCGAGATGCTTCTCTAGTTCTTTTGCTTTCTCCTTTTCAATCTCAAGTCTCTCTGATTCTTTCTTCTTTGCTTCTTCTTCGAGTTCCATCATGGTTTCGTGATGATCCTCGGCTTGTTTGTTTAGTTCTTCCTTTCGCTTTGCAACCTCTTCGAGCCTTTTAGTCTCGGCGATCTTGACCTGCTCTTGTTGTTGCAAGGTCGTGATCTGAGTTCTGAGTGCAGACTTTGCTTTGATTCTCTCCAGTTCCTTTTGGTGATCCTCCATCGCGTCAACTTGCAAAGCCAGACTTTCGGCTTGAGCAAGATGCGAGTCTTTGATCTCCTGCTTTCTCGCTTTGAAAGTATCCTCCGCCGCCTTCTTTTCTAATTCGGCCTCTTGCCTGATCGTTAAGAATTTCACATTCAGGCGAGCCATTGCGATCTGCTCTTCCGTCTTGCCTTGAAGCCTTGACAGTTCCGCCATGTCAGATACGCGAGTTTCTCTGGAGGCGATCTGCTTTTCCATTCTCTGCAGAGCGATCGAGAGTTCCAAGATCTCTTCGCGAGCGTCGGTTGCTTCATCGCCCGCGTATTTCAAAGCATCAGCAAAGTCGAAGATCGAAGTCGCGAGCGGTCCGATGATTGGAATCCCCTTCACTGCCGCAATCATTCCCTCTGTATCGCCAGCCATTCCTCGGATTGCCGCACCGCCAACCTTAAACGCAGCCTCGGCGAGGAATAACGTCGCCGCAACCTTTGCGATCTTGTCGATCAGCGGCGTCAAGCCGCCTTCGGCTGCATCTTTCGTAGCGGTTTCCATCTTCTCCGAAGACTTCTCGACAGCGCGTTGAGCGTCCTTCATTCCCTTTTCCAGATCGTCGATCCGGGCGGTGAGTTGGAGTTCGAGTTCAAAGTCAGCCATGTATACGCCTCATCTGATCGTCAACGAAGGACCGATGATCGCCCGACGGCGATCCGCTTCCAGATTCCCGCTTGAGCATCTTGATGATCTCATCGAGATACCCGTTGAACTCATCGACCGGAAGTGACATCGGGTTACCGACGCCGGGTAGATACTTCGCGATCCATGCTGCTTCCGCGATCCATTCTCGGATCACGCCTGCGCCTTTCCCTCGGCACTCCCTTCGGCCTTCTCTTCGAGTTCGACGCCGATGCAGCCGAGCGCGAGACGGCTCATCTCGTCAGGCGAGATCGACGCGAACTGCTGCGGTAGTTCTCCGCCCATCGCATCGGTGACGATCTCGATCGCTCCTTCGACGGAGAACGCCGAGCGGACGATCACGCTGGAGAGACCGCACTCCTTCCGATGCTCTCGAAGTTGAGCGAGACGATTCTCGGCATCGACTCCGGCATCGTTCAGATCTGCGACGAGATCGAGACGGTCACGCTCGAAGCGTCGAGTCGAGAGGTCGATGATCTGCTGGATTCGGAGTCGAGGGACGAGCGTCGTCTCTCCTCCAATCGTGATCGGGATCGGGTTCATGCACTAGCCTTTCTTTATGATTCCGAACGGAGCAGAAGCCTTGACGTCGGCTCGTGTAGTCTCGATGCGATCGAGTACGCACTCATCCATCAGATTGATCGAACGCTTCGCAGTAGCGACAGCCTTCTCTTGCGAGATCTTTCCGGGCGAAACTCGAATAGTCTTCGAAGAGCCATCGACGAAGAAGAACCGAACACGCCAGTCGCTTAACTTCGGCGTGATGATCTGATTCTTAATCAGCCCATTCTGATCCATCAAGAACCTTCATCCCACGCAGCGGTAGGACCGTCTGCGTCATCCATCTCAAAGTTGAATGACACCGTCGAGTCGCCGTCCTGCGTCACGCTGAACGCCGTTGAATTAATAACGGCGTCAAACGTCAACGTGCATGCGGGTGCAACTGTCAGAACCATATTCGCTTGCGTGGCTGCCGCGTTACCGATGATGCCGGTCGGATCGTGATCAGCCGCGTCGTACTTGGAGAACCCACCAGCGGAGCCGGTGAGATCAACCACCTTCGATGCTCTTCGTTGGTGTCCTGTATCGCCGAAGCCGGTGACGACCGAAGTCGCACGGGTGAGCGTTGCCGACCACGTGTTGAGTTGAGCCTCGTAATTCGCACCGATTACGACAGTGCCATCCGAACCGTGAGCAAGTGTAGAAGCCATCGAAAGTTCCTTCAGGAGTTGATCGCGGCGACGATCTCGAAAGTGGAATCAGCCCGGAACGCTTCGCCGTCAAGTTCCGGAACACCTCGCGAGAGGTTGCGAATGTAGCCTCGATCATGGTTCGATACAACGACGTCGATCTGATCGAGGTTCTCGAAGATGAGTTTCTCTATGTCTACTATCGAATCTGCACCCGCTTCGGCTTTCGTGAAGACCGAGACGGTGAACGATCCGATCTCTCGAATATTGCCTCCGAAGAATCGCTCGGTATCGACCGAGTCGAACGAGTACACGACAAGAGGGAGCGTCGTCCGGGCGGGAGCCTCGATCGCAAAGATCCGATCGGAGACCGCCGTGCGGAGCGGGTTCGTGCTAGATCCAGCGTCGTAGGTCAGCCGGGCGTAGATCGCCTTCATCAGATCGACGCTCATTATTTCACCGCCTTCTTGCGAATTGTAGATCGAATCTTCGATGCCGACCTTGCAAGACGCTGGTCGATGAACTTCCGCAACTGCGGCGAGCGAACGGTCGGACCGAGGTAAGGTCTTGGCTTGAGGTTCCTCGGTCGATATCCGAACTCCAGAGCGCGAGCATAGACGACGTTCGATCCGAGACGGAGACGGACGCCGGACTTCGATCGCTTCTCGGTTCGGTTTCCCTTCGTGGTCCACGACCGGCGAAGTGTGCCAGTCCGAACGTGCGGAGGGTTTCCCGGCTTGCTTGGATTCGTTCGACCGTCGCCGCGATTCAGATTCTTCTTGAGTAGTCTTTGCACGCCGGTCGCGACATCGTTCACAAGGTCGATTGTCTCAATCCGGTACGCCTTCGTGACCGTTGCCGCGTTGAAGTTATGATTCACCTTCGCTCGGATCGTCACTGGATCACCTCATCGACGTCTACGATTGTATAGCAGAGTTGGTCGGTCGCCTCGCGTTCGTCCGGTACACGGACCGATCGGATCTCCCACTCCGCGCCGCCGTAGTCGATCCGGTCCTCGATGTCGATCTTCTGATCCTGATCGTCCACGAGGTAAATCGTCGCCGTTCGCTGTCGTCCCTCTCGACCTGCCGTCGTCGCGTCCGAGCCTCCGCTGATCTGAACCATCGCGGTATAGACTCCGACCACGCTCGTCCACGTCTCGACCGGCGAGCCGACCGCATCATTCGCAGTCGTCCGGGTCTTCACCGTGACCGTCTTCCCGTGCTTCGCGATCATGCTCTCGACGCTCATCGAATTTCCTTGTATGCCTGCAACTTGTCCCATCGAGCGGTCAGGAGTTCGGCGACCGCCACGCGGCTGTAGTTGTAGTCGCCGAGCGATTCAGATCCGAGCGTTCGATCTTGCTTCCGTTCTCGATATAGGTCGGCGGCGATCTCGATCGCTGACTGTTCGAGGTCGTCCGGGATCGTCGCGAACCCTGCTTCGTACTCTACGAAGACCGGGAAGAACCCGGACGGGAACCGGTTCGCCGAAGCGTCGTCCGATCGGATACCGGGGAAGCGGTCGGCGATCATGTGGATCTGGCCGGTCGCAAAGTCCACTCGATACTCGGAGACGTTGTCTCTCGGATACTCGAAGTGACAAGGAGCGTCGATCACGCCGCGACCGCCGAAGCGGTAGAGGCTTCGGGCGTAGGCGTTCACGGATAGCGTTGCGGTCCAGCCGGAGACGCTCGCGTTGATATAGTTCACGATCAGCGTCGTGGTCGCGTACGACGAGAAGGCAACGGTGGAAGTCGTCGCCGTCCCATCGCTCGCGACCTTGCGAAGTCGGAGATCGGTCCCGTCGTTGCCGACCGTCGCGAGGACATCCGTCGAAGCGGTGTCACTCTCGACCGTGAACGCGATCGCCGAACCGTACGCAACCGAATTGATCGAGATGATCGGGACGTTGTCCACGGTCACGGTTCGATCGCCGTTTGGTTGCACGAACTCATAAAAGGTTCGCGACTTGAATTTCCGCTCGCAGTATTGCTCGATGATGTCGGACGCTCGGTCGATCGCCGATTCGAGGATGGCGTCATCGACTGTACCGGTTATGCCGATCCAGTCCTTCAGGTTCGAGAGCGATGTCAGAGCGTAGGTGTCAACAGCCATCGGTCCTCCGGTGCATCCTCACTCCGAGTGGCCGACCGACCGAAGCCGATCGACCACCCGAAAGAAAGGAGGAAAGAGCAAGAGAGATCAGACTGCGAGAACTTCGTCGCATCCGCGTTCTGCGGCGGTGACCGGTGCATCGCCCGCACGGGACAGGATACAGAGGATCGTCGCGAAAGTTCCAGCCGTTCCGTCGCCTGCCGTCGCAAGGACATCGAGATACCGCTTCCTTCCTCGGAGGTCGATATCGAAGACTTGGAACTTGTTGTCGTCCGTGGCAGACGGAAGTGCCGAGGTCGAGCCTGCGATGTTGTCGGAAGTTCCGAAGACCAGACCCGTGACCGCAGCGTGACCGGACCCTGAGACATCGGACTCTGTGACCGCGAGAGCCGTCATTGCGATATCGGTTGCTCCGAGGTAGACGATGACCTGAGCATAGTCGAAGCCTAAGGTATCGACCTCTGCCGTGGTATAACTGGCGTCGTCTACGATTGCCGCCGGAGGCGTAATCGAAACCAACTTGGTGTTCTGAGCGTGAATCATTTGAGTGTGTTCCTTCAGCGGGAGGATGGCGAACCACCCTCCCGCTCAGATTGAAGATTGATCAGAAGAGAAGACCGACGACGGGACCGGCTGCGGACGAGTCGCCGACATCGTGAACATTAATGTCGAAGCGTTCCGTGCCACGGACAGCGAGTTCGTCCTGCTCGAAAGCATTCAGAGCCGAATCGCTGATCTGAACCTCGGTCGCTCGACGATCGCCAAACGAAGCCGCGAGGGAAAGATCGCCGAAGAGCGCGCCGATCTTGTCAGCAGCACGAGCCGATCGCATGACCTGCGTGAACTCGACCGGGTAACCGAAGAGCGTAGGAGTTCCCCGATATCCGTCCTTGATCTCGCGAGCGGAGGTTCCACCGGCAGAGGTCAACGCAGCCTCGAAGCCACCATGCCAAACGGCCTTGTGCATGTAGAACTTCGCGTTCGGCGTATCGGCGTAAGCGGGAAGGAGTCCCATCATTGCGCCGATGTTATCGAGAGTAATTGACCCGAGATCGGCGACTTCAGCGTCGTGATACATCACGGCAGTTGTACCGGCTTCGATCTTCGTCACGATGCCTTCGATGCCGCCTTCGGAACTCAGCCCGGTTCCGTTGAACCCGACCTCATCTTCCTTCTTGGCGAGAGCGTAGGCGATCTCACCAGCAACGTCGTCCGCAAGATTCACAAAGGCATCTTCGGAAAGTTCGTTGCTGATCGTGGTCAGGACCATGACCTTCTTGGCGACGAGCAGGATGGACTCGAAGGTCTGAGTTGACTCTGTACCGGCGGTGGCTTCACCGACGAAACTAGCGGTCAGACCAGTGCTTCGACGAGGGACGCGAAGCGTATCCGAACTCATCGGACGGTTGCGAGCGTTTCGACGGAACACGCCGAACTCTTCGCGGAGGGTAATCAGTTCGGTCTCGAACTCATCCGGGACGAGGAAGCCACCGGCGGAGTTAACGCCTTCGGTGTGAGCCTTGACTTCAAGACCGTTTCGCTCGCACCAGTTCAGGCTCTTACGATGCCCGGTCTGAGCGAGAAGCCATCGACCGAATCGCTCGGCCTTCTTGACGCCTTCGCCGTTCGAGTCGTCCTTGAAGTTCTTCAGTCCGCCCCACATCTTAGGTCGAATGATCGAAGGAGCAGAGGCGGCGGCAGTCTGCCGAAGTCCCTTGCGAAAGGTAGGAGCGATCGACTTGGGAGCCACTTCTTCCTCCTCTTCGACTTCTTCCGCTGCCTTCTCTTCTTCTTCGGCTTCCGGCTCCACCATCTTAGGAGCGAGGATCACTTCGAGATCGTCGGCAGCGACGGGAGTACCGTCTTCGTCAGTCACCATTACCTTGTCGAGATACAGAGCCTTCGCAGAGACGAACCGCTTCTCGCCGACTTGATCGGCGAGAGTTTGAAGTTCGTTCTTGAGCGAGGTGAGAGTCACCTGTCGCATGATTGGATTCCTTGTTCGTGGTTGAGAATAGATTCGACGCTTCACTTCTTGCCGCCCGGTCCAGCCATTGCGGCTACCCGTCCCGACCTTCCGATCTGCCTCGGTGTTTATAGTGTCGAAAGTCGGTCGATCGCTCCGCGTTTCGGAACCTCGATCTCGATCGTGTGGACGGTAGGAACGAAGTCGAGCCATCGCTCTACGGAGTCTCGATCGACGAGACCCTTTCGAACCGCAGAGACCAGAGCCTCGCCGTTTGCCGGGAGCGGAGCGACCGAGACCTCTAGAAGTTTCCACTTCGAGAAGACGTTCCGCACGTCGTCGCCGTAGTCTTCTCGATCCTTCGTCGATGCCTTGCGAACGCCGCCCGGCGATGGGATGAAGCCGACCGAGATACCCTTCACGATTCCCTGATCGACGAGCGACTCGACGAACTCAGGGAAGTAGGCTCCCTCGAATCCTTCCGGGCGTTGAGCGAACTCGATCGTCGCGTCGATCTTCTTCTCTGATCGGCGGAGGTCGGTCACTCGTCCGATCGGCTGGGCATAGTCGTGATTGTAGAAGACGACCGGGTTATCAGAGAAGTCGGTCGCATCCATGCCTTGAGCGATCAGGACTTCGCCGTCTCGGTCGATCGTCTCGGTCGAGATCGTCGCCTCGATCTTTGGTCCGGCTTTCGAGAGCGAAGCGGTCAGGGTCTTTCGTTGCATCAGAGTCCTTCGATAACAGGGATGAAGTCGCATCGGCAGTTCGGATGAACGATGCCGGGACTATCGAACTTTGGAGTGAGCGTCTTCCCGTTCGCCGTGATCGTCTCGCCGCCTCGTACCATCGGAGCATCGACGGCGAGAGCCTTCGCTCTCTCTCCGTATCGCTTCTCGACGGCATCGCAGAACGGACAAGCACCGGGAGCCTTCAGGAAGTGCTTCTCGCGTACGGCTCCGGATTCCTTCCAAGCGTCGATCTGTCCCTCGTGGTAGGCGTTCGCCGACTCGGTTCGAGCGATCGTCTCGGCTCTCGACGGCGAGAGGTCGCCGAGCGATTGGAGTCGAGCGACCTCGCCTTGAATCGAGAACGTCAGATCGAGGCTGCCGACGAACCGCTTCACCGTATCCTGCACGACCGCCTTCGCGATCAGTCCGGCTCGCTTCTGGACCGCCTTCGCCAGAGCCTCGGAGACCGCCGGAGAGCCGACCCTCCCTGATCCGGCTCCTGAGAGCAGTTCGTTGACGCGAGCCATCCCAGCCGATCCTCCGCCCGCTGCGGCCTTCGAGATCGAAGCGACGAGATCGTCGAGGATCTTCCCTTCGAGACCGGAGAGCGTCTTCAGGATCTTGCGGATCTCGGTTGCTCGACTGCCTCCGGCAGCCTTGCCGGGGACCGACGCGATCTCGCCGGACTCGATAGCCGCGATCAGCGTCTTCTGAACCTCGGCGAGACCTCCGGAAACGGTCGAGGAGATCTCCATCGCCGGAGTCTTCTTTTCGTCCTCGCGAATGTCCTCGTCGGCGGACGGCTCTCCCTGCTCCGCCTTGACGCGAGCGAAGTCGGACGGGAGTCCCTCGATGTCGAGTCGGTACTTCCGGACCGACTTCGGCCACTCGTAGACCTTCTCGGCTTGCTTCGTCGTTTCTTTCTCAACGACCTTCTCGGTTTCGCCTTCGATCTCGGCGACCTTCCGATCTGCCCATGCCGCTCCGGCTTCGTCCGGGTTCGCGGGATCGCCGCCCCAAAGGAGCCAAGCAACAACACCGGCGGACGGGTACTCGTCGTGACCGGGATCGGCAGCAGGAGCATCGAGATCGACGCGATGACGAGCGAAGAAAGAAGACATCCGAGAGATCGTCTCCGGCGAGAGGTTCGATCGGTTCGAGATGTCTCTCGCTCGTGCGACTCCGACTTCAGTTCCGCCGCGTCCGTGTTCCTTGCGAAGCCGAAGACCTCGCTCGGCGAGTTCGGCCATCTCTTCGGTCGGTTTCAGATCAACGTCGTCGATCGCTTTCGTTTCGCATCCGCAGGACTCATCGCCGCACGACGACACGATCTTCTCGGCTGCTTTCTCCTCGGCTTCGACCATCCTCTCAGCGACGGCTCGCGAGAATCCGCAACCTTGCAACATCTTGACAACTGAATACTGAGACAAAGTTCGGCTTCGGAGCGATTCGAGAAGCGAAGAAGCAAACGCGACGTCTGTTTCTGGCGGTTCAATCATAGAAACCTGTTCCGGCTCGTCAATCGCAAGCATCCCGCCGCCCATCGGAGGCGCGCCGCCGAGAGGCTGACCGCCGATGAGCAGTTGATCCGCGAATTCGTTCTCAATCGGCTCGCGTCCTTCTTCGAGTCTCGCTTCGTTCGGCGTTCTCCAGCCTCCCGATACCGCCGTCTGCCGCTCCTGCAAATCGAACGCCATATCGGAGGGAACCGGGTTGTCGTACGCGAGGCAGTAATCGTCGTCGAGTCCGAACATACCGAGGAGACGCTGATTCAGTTCCTGCTCGTCCATGCGAACGAGCGGCAGGACCGTACCCTCTCGCCATTGAGCGAAACCAGTTTGAGCAGACGCAAGGTTCGGATCGTTCGCCTTGAGCATCGACACCGGAACGCCGAAGACCGCCGCGATCTCCTCGACGATCTCCTCGCGTCCTGCGATGTCCTTCGGCGGGAAGTTGAGCGGAGTGAACTGGACGTCGCCCGTGACCGTGATGAAGTTCCCGTCCTTCCGTGTCCCGCGTAGTCGCTGCTCGACCTGCTGTTGGAATCGGTCGAGTTGGTCGCCGGTAGGCGTTCCCTTCACCACCACCGCGTAGTCGGGACGCGCCGAGTTCTGGAACGTCGAGAGGTCCATCTGATGCAGAGCCTCGTTCGATGCGATCACGCCGAACGCCGCCTCGACCTTGCCCATCCCATAGAACAGGTTTCCCGGATTCGGTCGCCGGAAGTGAATCACCTCATCAGGCTCGAAGATCTGTTTGTGCTGCGCGTCTACGCCGTAGACGTACCCACGGAGGAAGGTGTCCTCGTCAGGGATCACCTCGACGTGCTGCGGTGCAAGCGGCCAGAGTTCGATCGGTACGCCGGTCGCCTCGTCGATGACCGGGTGCAGATAGGCGTTGCCGGTCAGTTCGCCGTACAGGACACGAAGGACCGAGAGGTCGAACCCATTGAGGTACGGGTTCGCGGAGTTGAGTAGGTCGAGGATCGGATGATCGACGACCTCCCGCATCTCGTCGCCGTACATGGCGGCCTTGCGGAGTACCGACGTCGATGGCCGCTGATCGCCCGGAGCGTCGCCGAATAGATACGCCTTCCGATTCCGGGAGACCGCACGCGAGGAGACTCGACCGATCTCGTCCTTTGCAGAGTAGAGGCGGAGCGGAGTAGCCGCGACCGCGTTCGCATTGATTGACGCAGCGGCGTACACCCACGAACGAAACGACGTGATCCCTCGCTGCTGCGAGAAGTCCGGACGCTTCGCGCCGTGTTGTCCAGCACCTACGACGTTCACGCTGGATGCGAGGTATTTTTCCGGCGTGGTCTGCCGCTTGCGAAGTAATCCGAAGAGATCGCCGATCGGCATAGTCAGAGAATCCTGAAGTCGAACCCTGATCGGGCCGACGTATCGAGGCATCGAAGAGCGAGAGCCAACGCGCAGACTCCATCGTCATGCATTCCGGACGGAGCCTCATAGCGAACGCCTGTTCGCGTGTAGGTATACTCGAAAGTGTCGCACTCCACGCGGAGCCAGTCATCAGGGATCGCGACTCGTCGCGTCTGGAACGCGGACGCGAGACCCTCCATGATCTGCTGCTTCGAGGTCGCGGAGAACTTAAAACCCTCGACCCTCGGCGACTTCCGCTGGAGTCCCTCGACGATCGGATCGCCGACGCCGGTCGAGTCGATCAGGGACGGAGCGTCTCCGAGAAGTTCAAGGATTCGGCGTTCCGTCTCCGCCCACGGGCCTTGCCAGCGATGGAGCATCGCGACCTTGCCATCCTTGTCGAGACCGACGACGACGGTCCAATCGACCGACTTCGCGAGGTCAATACCGATCGCGACCACGGGATCTGTCGAGAGCGGCGAGATACACGCGGCGATTGAGTCGAGTCCGAACGGGTTCCCGCCGTCGTCGGCAGGGATGCCGAGGAACTCCTGCTCGAAGATGTGTTTCGGTAGTTCCTGCCGAGCCGCCTCGATCTCTCCCGCCGGGATCGTGGGATTCGTCGTCGTCGGTAGTCTCCACGACTTCCAGCCGCCGTCGCCGATCTGACCTCGCTCGAAGCACCGATGGAAGAACGATCGTCCCTTCGGCGTACCGAGGAACCACGCATCGCCTTGACGATCCGCCAGAGTCGCCCTGATCGTCTCCTGCCACGCCGGACCGAGATCCCGGACGATCCCGGCCTCGTCGATGATCACGCGGTCGTAGCGGCGTCCTCGTCCCGCATCAACGGAGTCGAGGGACCAGAAGTCGATCGTCCCGCCGGAGACGAGATCGAACCGACGCTCGACGCGATCAGCCTTGACGATGACCGGCGAGAGGATTCGCTCGACGTCCCGCCACGGGTCGGCGAGGTAGCGGTAGGTGGGAGCGAACCATCCGACCTCCTTGCCGTCGATCGCGTAGTCAATCGCGAGTTGGATACCGAGATGCGTCTTGCCGAATCGTCGACCGCATTCGAGGACGTTGAACCGGGCGGACTCGTCGAGGACGAGACGCTGCCCAGCGTGTAGTGCATCCTCGATCGGTTCGATCTGGAGGATCACGTCTCAAGAACCGCCGTCTCGCCGGTCAGGTTCTCCCATCGTCGGACGATGACGTCGCACCATCCCGCGTCGAGTTCCATCGCGTAGACGGTTCGACCGAGTTGTTCGGCGGCGATGACCTCTGGACCTGTCCCGCCGAACGGTACGCCGATCGCGTCACCATCTTCGCTGCTCGACTTGATCGCACGGGCGACCATCTCGACCGGCTTCGGCGTCGCGTGTCCATGACGATCGTCACCGTGAACCCGTGAGAATGACCAGACGTCGGTCATGTTGTCGTGCGTGTTGTCGAAGTACGCGCGGGTCTCGTAGAACGCCGCCTTGAGTTCGTCGTGGTCCCGCTTGAAGGCGTCGTGGTCCTTCGCGGCTTCTTGAAGTTTTCGGTAGTGTTCCTCGGTTGGGAAACTCCATTGTGATCGACTGATCCAGTGGTCTACCATACGCGGATGAAGTCCGAGCCACTTCGCCACCTGCTTAGATTTCCATCCGCACCGATCGAACTGCTCGGCAAGGTACGACCGGATCGGCTCCCAGCCTTCCCAGTAATTGTCCGCGTTGTTGTTGAACCCCTGCTCGCCGAGCATGAAGAAGAGGCATCGCTCGGATTCGGGCGGATAGGATCTCGACTCGCTTGATGACATACCGAATGCGTTCGACTTCGACCAGACGATCTCATTCCGCATCGTCAGACGCTCTGAATCCGACAAGCCGCCGCAGTACCAAAGACGCCAGAGGTCCGGAGCGTTCCCCCAAACGTACGCGCTCCCGTTGTCCGTGAGATGCGGTCGCCACGCCTGCCACCACTCCATCTGGAAAGCGTCGAGTTTCTCGCGGTAGAGGTTGTCGTTCGCGACGCCTTCCTTCTCCTTCCCCATCCCGTAGGGCGGGTCGGCGTGAACCATCGTCGCGGTCGCTCCGTCAAAGAGCCTCGCCACGTCGTCAGCCTTCGTCGAGTCACCGCAAAGAAGTCGATGACGGGACCGGAGGCGGAGACTACCCACAAGGACACGCAGACATTTCCAGACCTTGCTTGTAGTCGTACTTCTTGCCGCAGTCCTCGCACTCGAAGTACGCGCCGAGGATCCAGAGGTCGCCCGGCTTCGTGACCGGCTCGACGTTCTCCGGGATCTCGTCCTCCTCGATGTCGATCGCCATCGGCGGAAGCATCGCGTCGAGTTCCTTCTGGTCGAACGCGAGAAGGTCGCGAGTCTCGTCGTCCATCGAGTCGAGAAGTGAGCGAAGCACCTCGTCATCCCACTCGGCGAGTTCCGCCGTGCGGTTGTCCGCGATACCGAACGCGGTCGCCTGCGTCTGGTCGAGCGTCGTTCGGACGATCGCGATATCGGTCCAGCCGAGACGCTTCGCCGCTTCGAGCGTGCCGTTACCGGCGATGACGATCTCGCGTTGATCGACGACGATCGGCTTCTGCTGTCCGAACGCACGGAGCGAGTCGCGTATCGCGGTGAGGTTCCGCTCGTCGTGCTTGCGTGCGTTCGCCGGGTCCATCGACACGGAGTCGATCGGAACGATCTCGGTCTTCATGTTGCAGTCCTTTCCTAGTCTTTGTTGATCTTGTCCTTGATCTCTTGGAGGTCTCGACGGATTCCCTTGACCATCGTGTAGTACACCAGAACCCAAACGATCAACGGCGTCAAGTTGTTCTCGATAAGCGGGATCAGGTTAGGTTCCATTACGATCCTTCCGAAGATTCGGACCACTGCGAGAACAAGACGCCGAGGTCGGTCCCGTTGACCGTGCCATCAAAGTTGAGATCGGCTTCCGGGTTGTTAGTTCCCCACGCTGCGAACAGAAGACCTTGGTCAGCGGAGTCCACCCAGCCGTCTCCGTTGATATCTGCGATCTGATCCGCTCGACGGATCGAGACCGTCCAGTCGATTCCCTCCGCGAGAGTCGCCATCGGATCAACCGTGAACGAGTAGTCAGCGACGAGCCGCTCGTTGCCTACCTCCCAGCACAAGATGCCACTTCCCAGCGGGATGATGGGGATCATGCCCTCGCCGATCTTCACTGACTGCCGGTACTTCACGGTTCGAGTCCCATTGGACAAGTTGTCGATCTCGACATCGCCTTCCATGACGAATGGGCCGACACCGACTACCTCAGGCGTTCGGTAGTACACGACCATCTTCCGAGTTGCGGTCTCCGCAGCCGATACCGTCTGCATCATGCCGGTGGGGTTCCCCGCTTCATCGAAGACAGGAACGCGAGTCGTGGTCATCGGAAGAAGGCGAGGACTGCATGGCTCCTCGGCGTACACCGAGGCAGCGAGGAAGATCGAGAGGGAGGCTTTCCAGTTCATGGGCATTTTCCGGCTCCGGAAATAAGACTCCACTGTAGGTTAAATCAGACAGTGGTCGGGGCGGTGTGCAGAACCATCGACTCCCGCATCGTGCCGACCGGCGTTCCTACACGCCTTGGAATTTAGAAGTAGTGGGGTGCTATTTCTAAACGGTCCAAGACGCACGCAATAGTCACGAAGTGTATGCACGGCGAGGGTCACGGTGCGGGTTCTTCTTCTGGAGGCGTCGGGTCGTACACGACATCCTTCAGCGCGGCGGCCTCGGCGAGCATTGCCGAAGCCGTTGCAACCAGCGCGTCGATGAGTTGAACGTCGAGCGCGGAGCGAGGAGCGGTCTCCTTGAAGTCGTAGCCGAGAGCATTGAGCCTCGACTGCATGGCGTTCACGTTTGCGATCAGAGCGGCGTAGTGTTGAATGGTGTTCATGTTGCTGCCTTGTCGTAGGGAATCGTCTCAAGCGCTTGGGCCGCAACGATTAACTGCTGCGCCGTCTGGATTAGCAGGTCAATGTTGGCATCGTCCAGCGCCGTACGCGGTGCAATCTCTTTGTACTGGTACGCGAGGTCTCCGATGCTGCCGGAGATCTGCGCCATGTTGTTTGTGATGGATGCGAATTGGTTGATGGTATTCATTGGAATAGTTCCACGGTTGAGGAGCCAGTCGGAAGAGATCCTGACCAGTTAGATAGGGCTAGTTTGACGTACACAGAAGCAAACGTAGACATCGTGCCTCCGCTCCATTCGTACACGTTCGAAGAGGAATCGGTGATTCGTACGGAATACGTCGAGAACGCTGATAGCCATGTTGAAGCCGCGGAACTGGTGCTAAATTGGATAAACGCTCCAAAAGCATCGTTTCGAAGCTGCATGAATGTCGAACCGCTGCCATTCGTATCCGCAACCCAAGAACCCCCATATCTCACAATCTTGTCACCCACGCCACCTGCGCTGAAACTGCAAGTCGCCACCGGGAGCGTCGAAACTACCGGAGCAGGGAAGAACAACCACCGACTCATTGGGTGAACTCCACCGAAAACACGACATCGGTTGCGGCCACGTTCGAAGTCACCACGATCGTCAGCGCGCTGTCTGCCGCTACCGTCGTGTTGGTGATGGTCGCGTTGGTGCTGCTCGTGGTGACTAAGACGACACCGACCGTCAATGCCGCATTCTTGAGTGTTGCGGTACACGTTCCCGCACCACTACGAGCATAGAACGATGTGATGGTCCGGCCTGCGACTACGCCGGGGTCAATGGTGTAAGTCTTATCGACGATCGTCTCAATTTGCCCGGTGTACGCTGCTGCAAGGGCCGGAAGCCGAGCAAGCGAGACTGTGCCGGCGATCAAGTTCGCCGCGTCGTCTGTACCGGTTGCCGTTCGATACGCTCCCGCCGTTGATTCGCCTATCACGCTTGAGACATGGCCTAGGGTGTCAATCTCAACGCTCTTGACGAACGCAGGACCCGTGCCGGTCACCGGCTGCACCTGGTGGGTGATAGTGCCGGTCGTTGTGATCGGGCCGCCGGTCAACCCCGTGCCAGTGTCTACCGATGTCACCGTGCCAGATCCGCCGCCGCCAGCCAGGGGAGAACAGTACGAGACCCCGGCATCGCTGAGGGTCACCCCGATGGTCTGAGCGCCGTTGGTTTCGACTACTTGTATCGTTGGATCTGCGACCGTATTCGATGCGACTTGAATCGTCCCATCCCACAGCGAGTTGTTCGCGCCGGCGTTGGCCGCGATCGTGAACACCGCGACCCCGCTGGCGGTTACCTCGGATTCGTTGATGCTCAGGCCGTCAACCTGGAACGTGACCGTGGTTCCGTCGCCGGGATCGGTCGCCAGCGTGACGTTCATCGTCGTTACAGCGCTATTCGATAGCAGAATGCGCGTCGGTGTACAGCTCATGATTCCCCCCGGAATGGTAGTAGCTTGTTCAGTTTATCACGTCTTTTGTTGCATCCGCAACCGCCCCCGCTCACCTTTTCAACCACTGCCTTTATGCCTGTTTTCTCTGCGACCCGCTCGACCAGATCGCCTAAGCCTCGCATGCTTTCCACAGACGTACGTTTGTTCAATCCCATTAGCAGTCTCCAGAATTAACCGGCGTGATGCTGTTGATTGTCACCACTGTTTTTAGTTGGTTCGACGGCTTATCGTTTGCCGTGCCAGAATTCCAGTAGTTAGTGATATTCGCCTCAGGGCAAGGTTCGCAATCATTTCCGGTTGATCCACATGCCCAATCAGCGTCGTAGGAGTACTCAAATATTTGATCCTCCCAGCCATTCAATGAGTTTGCCCTGTATTGAGAACACGCATCACCAATGACGAATTCCCCTGTGGAACTTACAGGGTTACAAAATCCATTCTCGGTTTCTCCCGAGACGCAATAGACGCAAGGGTCAAATCCAGACGGGTTAGTTGTGGGAGAATAGAAACTGCTAGGACCAACTGCAATGACATCGTTGGTAGCAGTAATCTGTAGACCTTTGCTCAGCCAAGAAGCAGTTGTAAGTCTGTTGTTTTGACCGTCTGCGAAAGGGCCGAAGTTGGCGTTAATCGCTGCATTGATATTGGCCCAAGAGGTCGGAAGTGCGCTATCGAACGCTGCGTATTTATCAGACTCGAGCGGAGGGTTGCATATATTTTCACCGTCCATCTCGTAGACCATTCGGGCCTGAGTCGTAAAGAGAGAAGTTGCAGTTGGTGCTGTTCCCGTCTCGGTAAGGTCTGCGGTTGCACTAACCTCACAATTCGGAGTGGTACCAATAAACAGGAAACTTTGCGTGAAGTACGAGTACGAACCTATGTTATTGACAAACTCCATATCGACGTTCCCAGGAGAAACCAGAACGTCCACAACGCATTTCTCGATGCACGACCCCCGGTTTGAACAGCAAGGGTTGTAAGTAGGACCCGGCGTATTGTTTCCTGGACCAAAGTCCTCTGCAATTTTTAGCCGTTTGGTCATCTTCAATACGTTTGCTGGAGGCGTAGTTCCCGACGGCTCGTCATAGTTAAACGCCATGCCAACCTCAAGTTCGGTCCTCCTCCTTCCACCAGAATTGCAATTACCTTCGCCACACGGGTAGCCGGATTCAATGAATGATTTGCTTGACCAACTACCGGCAATGCTTGGGGCCGCTACCCAATAAGGATCGCACAAATTCGATTGCGTCCAGGTTCCCAGGTCGTACGGGTCTGTTCCTGTGCCGGTTGGCGGAGCCATGTAAACAACAAAACGGCATTCGTAGGTAATATCCAATTCCATGTCCGCATCATGGCCCACTTTGATGTTTTGCCTTGGAGAGTCGCAATCAACCGCGCCTTTGCAGCAGTTTGTGATTTGCAGGTCTGTGGTTCGCCCTCCTTTAATTGTGTGCTTTAGTGTGACATCGACCGCGACAAGATCAAAAGTATTTTTGCCGTCTGGACACGTCCAATTCTCGCCATCGCAAAGACACACGAACGGGCAGCATTTCATAAGAGGAGACATCAGCAAGCACCACTAAATTGATTCGGCCACAGAAGCACGATGAAGTCCACGTTTTGAGCTGAAAGGTAGGTACCTGGAACGATAGTGTCGTCGGGGATGGGTTGTAATTCAAAGTTCCCCGGAAGGGTCTCAGGGTCAATACCCATGTGACTGCTCGAGGTATTCCCCTGCTCGTACAGATTGATGGCGTTGATGAATCCTGTCTGCGCAACGTCGTCCCATGTCAGATCTTCCGGATCTGTTGCTACTCGAGGCTCGACACTGATCACCGTGTACTTCCATTGGCCGCTGTTCGTCGGCGTCGACGACTGCACCCGCCAGAACTGGGAAGGCTGCTCGGCATCGAAACGAGGCTGGTTTGTATCGGTGTAGATCATGCGAGGGCGATCAATGCCCGTTCGTCAGCTGTGAATAGGCCGTTGAAGTCTGTACCCCTGAGGTACGGTTGCTGCCAGTACACCCCACGGATGTGCCGAATGGATCGCGGGTCGCCTTCGTAACTCATCGCGCCAATTCGTGTTCCAAACGTGGGCCGTGGAACTTGCTTCGCGTGTTTGTCTGCTCTCGCTCTGAACTGGTACTTAGCCAGGTACCATTCAGCGTCAAGCGCTACCCGCTGGACACCCATGTAGATAATCGTTCCCTGAGCGAGGCCGGCGAAGGTTGCCTGGTTGCGTGTCCCGATGCCAGCTGTATCCTGCAAGATCGACTGATCGCCAGTGACATCTATGCCGAGATTGTTGACGTGTACCCCTTGGCGTACGACCTCAACCGTGAAGTCGATCTGTGTCAGGCCAACGCTAAGCGGGTTGCCATTCCAATCGACCATGGTGCCGCCGATGTCGCCCGGTGGTCGGTAGTTGTTTGATTCGACGCCGGCGGGACTACTGACCGATCCCTCAATCGTGTTCAACGGCGGTACCGATGTTGTTGAACCGTCCCAGATACCTGGGGCTGCGTTGTAGTAGCCGACCGGTGTGTCAGATGACCATACGTCAGTCGGTACGATTGGCTCCGTTCTATACATCGGCGTTGGTGACATGGTGTGATTCGAGAGAACCCGAACCAGTACCTTTTCGCCGGTGAACCTGGCGTATTCGGTAAGGCCGATTGCAATTTCTGCTGTGTTCTTTCCTTCGGCGATCAGGCGAACTTGAACCGTTCGCACCCTTGCCGGATCACCCTCAGCCGTGGTGTCGATGAGCAGAGGCCCACCGGTCTCCGCTGAGATCCCGCCGTACCCGGTGCCGTCGACGATCAAATCCCTAATCTCTAACGCGCTCTTCGAGTCTGTATCGTCAGACGTTCTGAACACTCTCGAATGTGAATGTGCGCCCCAGTCTTCGCTGGTCGCTTCGCTCGTCTTCAGGTCGTAGCGTGTGACTGTCATGGTCTAGGAGCCGCCGATCTTGCGGGGTCTATTTGTGTTCGTGCTGAAGCGCCGAGCGCTCTGCTGACGCTTCTCATCGACCCGTTCACTGTGCCAGCATCCGAAACGTCTTGGAGCAATTGAGGATCGAAGGCATTGCCCGCCCCAACGTAGTTTGAACCGCTATTGATTAGCGTTCCGAATCCTGCCTGGAACGAATTAAAAGCGCCGGCCGTGTCGCCTGCCATGTCCTTTGCGAATGCGGCACCAAAGAATCCGGCGGCCGTCGTTGTATCTTTCTGGAGCGACCGATAGAACACGG
>Ga0222663_1000257_pt1 | contig 26750 bp, 42 predicted proteins | sample AntAcemetagen602_FD_179852 | JGI IMG/M metagenome (GOLD analysis project Ga0222663, IMG submission 179852) | Saline water microbial communities from Ace Lake, Antarctica - #602 | ecosystem: Environmental > Aquatic > Non-marine Saline and Alkaline > Saline | place: Antarctica: Ace Lake... | reverse complement strand
GGAACTGGTTCTGATAGTGATATTCCTATAAACATTTATCCTAATGGAATAAATGGTTCTGCTGCCATGACATTTTTAACTACAGGCAACGTCGGCATCGGGACAACCTCTCCACCTGCAAAACTTTCAGTATCAGGAAACGGATTCTTCACTGGAACAATAACATCCAAGGGAGAAATACAATTTAGTCGTACAACAGACAGTACATTGGTACGTGCGCTTACAGGTAACAATGATATAACTTTGCTCAGAATTAACGGAACCAGTTTTTCTGCTAACGATGCTAATTACGGATTCTCTTTGAAGTATATGGGCGCTAGAAGTGGTAACCTGAACAGCTTATCTATTTTTTCAGATAATCAGGCTGGACCATCTGTTGAAGCAATAACTATTCTTCAGGATGGGAGTATTGGGATTGGAACCACCTCTCCATCAGCAAAACTTTCAGTAACCGGCTCCGGTACAGGAACTGGAAAAGCTTTCTCTGTGGCAGATTCTGCAGATGCAGAGAAGTTTACAGTATTGGATAATGGCAACGTCGGCATCGGGACGGCGGCGCCAACAGGTAATTTACACATACAAACAGGAACCGTAGGGGCGCCAAATGTTGCGGCAGATGAACTTGTTATTGAGGGGGGTGCAACGGCGGGACTTAGTATTTTGGGAACAACGGATAGCAATATCTATTTTGGCGATGCTGCTGATGATAATGTGGGACTGATTCAATACAGGCATAACGACGACTTTATGCGTTTCTACACAAACGCAGCTGAACGGGTCAGGATTGATACGAGCGGCAACGTCGGCATCGGGACGGTGAGTCCTGCGGCCCCTCTTAATGTTGCATCTGGAGTAAATTCAACTACTGAGGGAATAAGGGTGAGCGAAACAACAGATAGTACAAATAGATACTTATCGCTTTCATCATCTAATATTACGATGACAAGACAAGGCGGTAGTGGTGTTTCTCTTGACCTTACTACCAGCCTCTCATCTGGTGCATGGGGTACAGGAGGGGGTGCTATTACTTTCAAACCAAGAGAATCAGAGGCAATGAGAATTGCTTCAGATGGCAACGTCGGTATTGGAACAGACACCCCTTCTTATAAAACTCATATTCTAGGAGGCACAGCAGGTGCCGAGACCACTCTTCTTACAATACAATCAAACTTCACTGACACTGACACTATAAGCACTCTTCGATTTGGAAATAGCACTGGTGCTACCGCCCTTGCAGGTACTGCAGAAATTGCTGCACATAGAACAAATACAGGTACAAGTGGTGCAACTGATTTGGTATTTAGAAATTCAATAGGTTTAAGTGTTACTGAAAAGATGAGGATTCTTGCGAATGGCAACGTCGGTATCGGGACGACAACACCAGCAATGAAACTTGATGTATACGGACAAATCAGAGCAACAAGCCCTACAAAACCAACGTGTACAGCTAGTCTTAGGGGTGCAATCCAATATGATGAATCAGATGACCATTTTTATGGTTGTAGAACGGCTGGGTGGGCTCAATTAAACAATTAAAGAGAAGTCTGCAATGACTTTGTTATATATAAAATTATGGATACATTAAAAAACACAGGAATAGCAGTAGCAATAGCAGGAGCATCATTTGCAGGTGGTATGGCCACATCTGATACAAAAGAAGTTATCGTGTATCAAGATGACCCTACACGAGTAGTAGAAGTCTTATCACAAATGTCAGTATCTCAAGAAGACTTTGACAGGCTTGTCATCACAATACCTATAGCAGAGAAAGTACAAAGAGTACTTGACCCTAAAAAGTCTGATATAGAAAACCTTATGAAGCAGAAAGTTTTAGATGGTGAAAAGTATGTTGGCACAGGTATTTTGCGTGCGGATGAAGTTGCTCAATTAAAGTTGAAAGTAGCAGAAAACAAAATCACTGATGATTTGAAACTTTCAGGGTTTGATTTAGACGAACTTATTAGACAATAGAATAGTGAAAATGTTATAATTAAAATACATGATGCCATTAACACTAAAAGAAGTAGCTCTAGGAATTGGAATATGTGGTTCTTTGGCTTACCCTCTAATTTGGGGAGGTCAAGTTAACAGTGTTAATGCGGTTCAGGGTGTTAGAATAGATAAAAATGAAGCTACTATCGAAAAACTAGATGTTAAACTTCAAACACTAGACAACAAAATGAACGCCCTTTTAGTACAATCAGGGATAGACCCACAAAAAATTAAATGAAAACAATAAAGTTAAAGATTATTGCAAACAATAGTCAGTGGGCAACATTTGATACAAAAATAACTAGAATGAAAGAATGGTTTTCTTCTGCTATTAAGTTAGAAATAGACCTTGAACATACTGCTCACTCAACAATACCTTTTTCACAATATACAAATGTGGAAGGGGCTGTTTATTATGGAATAGAGTCTAAATGGTATGACAAGAATGTGTCTATCAATGCTGTAGGTTACGATATTGTGATGTTCGTTGTAAATCATGACCAATGGAAGGAGAATAATAGAGCTAGAGGCTGGAGAATGGACAGGACATTCGGACCTGTAGAGTTACAGATATGTGCAGATGAGAATAGAACAGCAGCTGTTGGGACTAGTGGAACATTGGATGATGAATTTTTTGGCTACGGAAGACATGAAATAATGCACGCTCTCTATATGCTAACAGGACAGGAAGATAGAACACACTATCTCTGGGACAGAAATGAACTTGAACTAGGACTAAAAGAGATTAAGTTTCCAGAGCCTAAAGGTAGTATCGAAAGAACTATTTATTTTGCACCTGGCGTATTACAGTGGTTTATAAACTTACTCAAAAGTTATATGACAACATCAAAATTAGATAACTGGGCAGAGGCTATCAAAGAACACGAAGGATGGTTCTCACCCTCAACGAGTTATCCTAACGGTTCTAAATCTTTCAGGAATAATAATCCTGGGAACTTAAGATATGTTGGGCAACTCTCTGCAACAGGTGCAGATAAAACAGGCTTTTGTATATTCCCAGACTATGCAACAGGTCTCGAAGCGTTGAAAACAATGCTAAGGAATGCTGGCTCCGGTAAGTCTCGTGTTTACCATAAGGAAATGACCTTGTTAGATTTCTTTAAGGTTTACGCACCATCTTTTGATGACAACAACCCAGAGAGGTATGCTGGGTTTGTTGCAGAAAGAATCGGGGTCTCTATTAACACGCAAATTAACACACTAATATAATGTCAGAAAAATATAAATTGAACGCTATTGATTGGAAAAAAGTAGGTAACGGTGCCTTGATTGCAACTGTGGGTGCATTGCTTACATACGGAACACAGTTCGTAACTAGCGTAGACTTCGGTCAATACACTCCTATTGTTGTAGCGGTTCTTTCAATCGTAACAAACCTAGTTCGCAAGTGGATGGCTAAGCCTGCGGTATAGGTTAGATATGCTGGAAACATCCACAAGTGGACTTTCTGGAGGGTGAAATCCTAAAAGAATATACTAAAAACAAAAGTTAGGGGAGCAGTAATCTTTGTCCCCTTTTTTGTTCTTGCACGATATTCCCTATGTGATACCATTTATACATACTTTATTGCTGTGCGAGGCACAACTGAAACTGCAACCTAGCTACAAGACCAGTCGTCTTGAATGACTAGTGAGAATCCTCCGAACGACATTACAATAAACATATAAAAACATTCTTATTTGCTATACCATTCTTATTTGGTTCTAGCACAACAATAGCTCCTACATTGCCCTTTGAACCCGTAGTAGCTACTTATATCGCAAATGACAGTAACAACGCACCAGCAGGCGTTTTTGACGGTATACAGCTCACATCTAAGGCACAGATAGAGGATTGGATTGTACATCGTGCTATGGCATACGATTTACCCGTTGATAAGGTTCTTGCTACCGCACAATGTGAGAGCAATCTTATTCCTAATGCAAAAAGTAAAACTTCTTCTGCTACAGGAATTTTCCAATTTATTATTGGAACTTGGGAATGGACAATGAGTGATATGGGATTACCTAAAGACTTGGATAGAACTAATCCTGCGATAAATATCGAGGCCGCTATGTTTCTTATGAAAAACTCTGGTATACACCACTGGGATGAAAGTAAAGCCTGTTCAGACCGCCTCATTGGAAAACACTGAGGCACCACTATCCTTACAGGTCGAGTAGTATTCGACACACTACTTTGTAAGAGCTGAAAAAGCACCTTAACAGGTGCTTTTTTATATAGTATAATTAAATACTGAAAGGAGTTCATTGTGAAAAAATGTGTATGGATTACGAAACATCACAGAAAACCTAGCTCACTTGGTGGTGATAGTTCTAGTAGAAACATTTCACATCTACCAGAGAATCAACATCGAGCGTGGCACGTTCTGTTTTCTAATTTAACGCCCGAAACTATTTGTGCGTTAATCAACGAAAAATATATTGACCCTGATTATAGGTTCGTATGCAAAAGGAGTTACAAATGACATCTGCAATCTGCTCACACTGCCACGAAGCTTTTCAAGTTCTTGGCATTCAACCCTCAGGGCAGTGGTTCTGTTCAACACGTTGTGTCAAAGGACACTTCTCGGAAGATGAAGATATTGCTGTGAGAACACAGACACATCATAAGATTCCGCATCAAATAACGTTCGCCGAATTCCCTTTCCGTAAAAAGGAAATAAGTCGGTGAACACCACACTACAGGATATAGAACAAATGTTAAGAATACAGAATCTAGTTTACTGGTATCTGTATCTTCAACCAAGAAAGGAGAGTGATTCCAAACTCGTCTTGGGCCTACCCCTCAAGTGATGGCCATAAGTGGCTAAGCACGATTAAATTCGTGCTTTTTTCCTTTCTAAAGCTCTTCTATTATTAAAAAGTCTCGTACATACTTCACAGCGTTTCCATATCGGAACGCATAAAATTTTCCTGCAATCTAGGCATCTTCTATCAAGATTATCCCCTAGTGATTTTTGATACTTACTTTTCATCTTTATCTATTACTTAATAATCTCTTTGTCTAGGGAGAAGGATATTCTCTGCCGTTCGTGGTTTAAGATTTTTACAATTTCATCCCGCACTGTCTCGGAAGTCTTTGAGTCGAAATTCATAGGTTCGTTTATAATCCCCACCACCCTCGCCCTCTCCTCTGCGAGGATATACTTAGCAAATTCATCTAGTCCCGCCTCAACTTCTCTCAAGTCGTCAATGGAGTCAATGTTGATGAATTTATCTATTGTTGCTTTGCGTCTTTCTGTGTAGGTCATAGCGTTGATTTCAATAATACCTTCTGTAGCTTCTATTTCTTTCATTTTCGCTTCATAGACTTCCAATGCTGGGATACTGATTGCTTCGTAGGCTTTCAATGCTTCATCTTTTTGTTCTTGTGTGGTCATATCTTTATTCTTTAGGGTTAATCTCTTTGTCTAGGGAGGAGAGGAGGTTTTTCTTTAATCTATTTCTATCAAAGTATGTAGGGAAAAAATCAAATTGCTCTATCTCCCCCACCACCCTCTTCCACATCTCTTGCTTGCCAACCTTCATACCATCTTCAAAGGCTTGTCCTAGTTGAGCTTCGTTGTCGGTAATTGCTTTGTTTATTTCATTGTCAGTCATATATCTTTATTCTTTAGGGTTAATCTCTTTCTCTAGGGAGGAGAGGACTATATCCATTCTATTGAGGGCTTTCCGACATAACCCTTTTCCCACACGAACCATGCGCCTCCAGCCCCTCCTGTTCCTGCGCCTCCAGCCCCTCCTGTTCCTGCGCCTCCAGCCCCTCCTGTTCCTGCTACTCCTCCTCCACCCATATCCTCTACATCTTGACTTCCTAGCCAAGAGTCAAAGAAGTCGGGCATATCATCATCTAGTACGCTTGGATTAGCTTCAAAGCATATTGTCTCTAAATAATCTTCAAATCTTTTTTCTGTGTAGGTCATATTTTTTTATACTTTACACCCTTGATTTCAATAATACCTTCTGTAGCTTCTATTTCTTTCATTTTTGCTTGATAGGCTTTATATGCTGGGTTACTGATTGCTTCGTAGGCTTCCAATGCTGGGATACTGATTGCTTCGTAGGCTTTATATGCTGGGTCATTGATTGCTTCGTAGGCTTTCCATGCTGGGTCTCTAATTGCTCTGTAGGCTTTCCATGCTGAGTCATTGATTGCTCTGTAGGCTTTCAATGCTTCATCTTTTTGTTCTTGTGTGGTCATATATTTTTATTTATCTAGTAACACCGCTTTATAAGTCTTGCTATTTATTTGAAAATTAGGTTAACCACTTCTTTGTATAATTCGGGCTCTTTTCTTTGTAACTGTCGCATACCAACAATAAAGTCCAGTCCTCTGTTTACCACGCTGTCGTAACTAATCGTTCTTGATGAGATTTTCTTTTCAATTTTAATTTCATTTTTCAACGCAACAACTGTGTTGTTTTTTACTTTTATTCTTTGTGGAATAAGTTTGTTAATTTGTTTGTCCATAACTATATTATATATTATATTTTAATGTGTACAAGTGCCACCTGTGGATAACTATTTTATATTCTTGTATTGAATAAGTAGCAGTACATAATGGTCATATGCTTTAATTGTTTTCTGTTTATCTTTCAATATCTCATCAACATATTTATCACCTTCAATTCTACGCATATTATCAATAAACTCTGCACCACGACCACCACAATTTATGTTACAAAAATAACATTGAGGGCGTAGTATTCGCAGGTCATATTTCAAGTAAGCTGATAAAGAAACTTTTGCTAACATATGTCCAGTGTGCCAATTAGAGCCTTCTAAACCTTTTCTGCCACAGGTATAACAAGTGTTCCTATACTTTGCTCTGATAATTCTTTTACATTCAACCCATATCTGCCGTTGGATTTTTGATATAGGTTGTTTGCTGACCTTTTTTAGTTTTGTTTTTTTCACTGGAACAATGTTAATTCAGGTTTTTTAATAACTGTGTACTGAAAGTTTTTTGTACCATCGATATATTTTCTGTCGAATTGCCACCCTTCGTTCTTTAACATATTGATATAACTTCCAAGTCTTAAGGTTATTTTGTTGTCTACGCAGTAGAAGTTATCTATCTTTCTTTCCTTGTTTAATTTTTCAATTATTATTTTTTTTTGAGTCATAACACTTTAGTTTAATCTACTAAACTCTAACCACTTCATAGATTTCGCATATTCAAAGTAGTCTTCATATTCTATTGTCATAGAATACTTATCACGCCAATCTTTATAGTTTTGAGGGTCTAAAACTTCTGATGTGTATTCCATTCCGTAATCCTCCACAAGATAAGTTATAAACGCATCAGTTACTCTTTTAAGTATTCCTTTTGAACTTTTACCCATCACACAAATCTTTCCGTTTCTTTTAATTACTTCTGGAAACATTTCTTCCATAAAAGTATCAAAGTAAAACGCACACACCTTGCTATCTTTGTAATCGTTTCCGTCAAGTGCGATTTGTAAAGGTATCAATCCACCATGAAAGAAACCCCGTTGATTGCGACTATCGGTAGCCAAAGGAATTATGTGAGAGTTTATCGGGTCGTTGCCATTGTCGGTCAATAACTTGCTCAACATGGTTTGCCAGTATTCAGAAATCTCAAAGCGTATTCCTTTATCTCGTCTATGGATTTTTAATGGTACTGGTCTCATGGTTTAAAAAGGCAAGGTCTCCTCTGCACCTAAGTCTATGTCGTTTGGGTTAATATCTTTTGATATATCTTCTTCAGGGGCATTAACTTCTTCTTTTTTCATAAAGTCAGGCTTTTCAGGTTTCCATGTACTAAGTTCTGCATAACCTTTTCCAGCTTTTGAAACTTTAAGGTCAATTCTAATTTTATTATTCAATCCTTGCTTTGAAAGGAACGCTAGGAACTCTGGTATCTCGATTGATATTTGTCCCTTTACAAAATCAGGTGCTTTTTCACTTGGTAAATTAAAGTACATTCCACTGATAAATATTTTTTCTTGTTTTTCCATAATTATTTTAATTTAGTTTCTATTTCTTTAATAAGTTTCTCCCCCATCACCAACCCCTTCTTTATTTTTTTCTGCATTACCTCGTCTTTCATTACCCTTTTTATGAGTAGTGAACGCTGATAATTTGGATTAAATGCAACGAAGTCCACGAAGTCCCATCCCATAAACAGCATTTGTTGTTGCATTTGCCATACATAAACGCTCTCAATGGCGAAGTCTTGCTCTAAAGATAATCTGAAATGTTTTTTATCTTCAAAGCATTTAATCTCAACTCCACCATTTTGTCCGATGATAGCTCCATCAGGCGAAATTCCACCGACTTTTGAAATCTCATCATCAGTTACAAAGCCTATCTCCTCCACCTCGTTACCTGTTTCAAGCTCATATAACGCTCTGGCTTGTGGTTCTAGCTCTTTTCCACGCTCTAAGTCTTTGTTTGAATACTTCTCATCATCATACTTGCTGTATTTGGCACTTAAACGCTCGTATACGAGGGTTTCAAGCCCCGAGCCTTGATTTCCTATTGCTTGAGCTTTAGAAGCCGTCAGTGGGTATTTTAAGCGTAATGCGTGCCATTCAGGTGTGCCTTGCACTATTTCAGTGTGGATTTTACGCATTTTCTTCTTCATGTCTAACCTTTTGTAAGAAATCCTTATGGTCTGCAATCAATTTACTGAACTCTTTTCCAAGTCCCTTGTTTTTGTCCCATATCGCTTTCAATTCATTTTCGTTCTTACAATCGTTTACCTCCTTTCGCAATTCTTCGGAGATACTAGGATTGTTAGAAGTTTCTGCTCCGTCAATCATGGCGTAAATTCTGTCGTAGCTTATGTTGTCTTTTCGGTTCAAATCTTTTCCGAAGATACGCCCGAACTTTTCACAAGCGTCTTTGATTGCGAAACTTTCAGAAGCAGGAGCACCAATCTGAATAGCCGAAGTATTCATTTTTTCAAAAGCAATCGCACTTCCTGCGTCTTTTGATATTTGAATTGGCATAGCACCGATTCCGTCTTGATAATCCCATTCTCCTGTCAAAGGGTCTTTCACATGAACTCGCACTGTTGTAACAATACTGTTTGCGAGCAACTTAACTTCTTTAACCTCAACACGCCATTTTGAAAAGATAACAGTTAGAAGATACTCAACACGCTCGATAGGGAGGTAGTTTAGATTTTTAACGAAAGGGTGTTGTTTAATCCATTCCTTTTTTGGTTCTGCGTTTAGAATAAGGTTTAGTTTATTCTGTTTGTTTACCGCTTCAACATTTCCGTATAGCTCGGCAAGTGTTGGAAGTTTTGTTTTTATTTCTTTAAGCATAGTTTTATTTAGTTATAAAATCTCTTTCAAAATCAATGCAACCATTTCCGTCTGAAACTGCGTATTCAACTTGTCTTGTCATTGGCACATAGTTTTCTTTTGAGTCTGACTTTACTTTCAGCTTGTATCCAAGCTCATTTCTCCAATCTTTTGCTGTAAAAATTAAGTTCATATTATTTAATTAACATTATCGCAACTGCTAAAAAGTATCCGAGAGGTATCGCTACAAACGCCCACAACCAATCATACTTATCCGATTCTAGGTTTACGCTCTCGTGTATTTCGTATGGATAATGGGAGTATATTCCTGTATCTAGTATTTCGTGCTTTTTCATAAAAAATTGTTGATTAAACTCTTACATCTAAAGAATAGCACATCTACAGAGGAGTACAAGTACCACCTGTGGATAACTTCACATCAACATATAAAACTATACATACAGCCGTATAAACGAATTACAAATAATTTTCGTCATAATAATCTTCAGCTTCTCGTATAGCTTCGTCTTCCGTTAGCCCTAAATCTATAAGGCATTGAACGGCATATTCTCTTTCACTTTCTGTTTGTCCTATTGGTTCTTTTTCCATTATTGTAATTTTAATATGTCTGAAATGCTTTGTACTTCATCACTTCTTTTTGAAACTTCAATTTGTTTAATATCTAAAGGTTCAAGTGTTCCAATCAAATTATCTTTTCCAGTTTGAATCAAATCACGCACCCTGTCGGTATAAGCTTCTAGTACACCATCAAAATTTGGGCAATCTCTTTCTATTTGGAAAAAGTCATCTGGTTCTTTAGGTTCGTATGATTCATTCCAACCTGTGTATTTATGATGAAGTGGTGTGATTGAAATTATATTACTTCCGTTCACGAAAGAATTACCTAAACGAACTGAAACCCTTTTGAGTTGTGCGTAAATAGCTTTCTCTAATTCAGAGCCTTCAACGGAAACATAGTCTTGTGTTCCAAAACCGAATTTAACTTTGAAAAAATACTTCATAAAATTACTGTTTGATTATTTTTGGTTTTTTGTAATGCACTAGCTAGTTTCATCCATTTTTCCTTTAGGTCGTAAGGAGAAGTTATGTTTGGATAAAAATCTTTTCCATTTGTTTGTGGAATTAGTTTTATAACTTTAAGGACTTTGTCTAATCCATACTCATCAACAAGAAAGTCTGCACAAGCTCTTTGAGTTTTGTTTGCGTAATATGTTTTATTCTTAGCATCAACTTCTTCAAAGGCTTTAATGACTTCTGCTCCTAAAACATTAAAGTTCTTTACCCGCGATTTATCGCTCTTCTTATCCTTTACTATACTTACCTTCCCTTCCCTTACCTTACCTAACCTAGGTTGACGAGACGTTAACGTAACGTCAACGCTCTCCAAAGTGAAGTGTCCTTTGGGTATTTCGACAGAACGGTCATTATCTGTGGTTGTATAAGAACCATTACTTCTGATGAATAAAGATTGCTTTAAATTGAGGTATTGAGTCTCTTTGTAAATGTCTTTTCTTATAAAATTATTGACCCTCCAATGCTTAATAACACACACGCCATCTGTGAAAGGAATTATAAATTTTTTGGCTGATAATAATTTCAAATCGTCATCTTGTGAACCAATACTTCTTGCTATTCTTTTTGGACTAGACACAAAACCATCATCATCAGCTCTTGCGTTCAAATGAAAGTACAAGAGTTGAGAACTTTGTGGCATATCAAGAAACGCATCTGTATCTATCACATCCAAGCTAGTCATTCTTCTTTGAGCCATTTGTTTTACGATTAACTTATAATCGCTGTTGTTATCTTTTTCTGTGCATAGAACGGAATTGAATGAGTGTTTGCGACAACTCATAGCTTTCGCCATTCCATCCTATGCACAAAACGCAAACTATTTTTCCAGCAAAGATATTATACTACTTTCAAATAAAAAGTAATTACCTACCTGTGGATAAACTACTATGCGTATGATACACAAGTGCTATAATAGTTATACAGGATGTTAAGAGCTAGGGTTGTTCTTGTGCATTTAAGCACAGTAGGTCTCAACGCATATAAAAAACGAAAATTTGATTAAATTCCCTCGCTAAGCAATCGGTCATACCCTAGTACCGACCTTAGCTCTTAGTATCTTGAATATGTTAAACGAAATATACATAGTAATAACGGACCAAGCAGGCGATTCAATCGTTAATGTTAAAGCTACGATAGGTTCAGAAGAATGTAATGAGCTACTCGCCGAACCATATTTGCTACAAAGACTCGTAAGAGATGCAAAGGAATCAATAGAGATGGGAATAGAATTACAAAAGAAAGTGCCTTTAAACTTGGATGTAGATTTAGATAACTAAAAAGATGGTTAAAAACTGCCAATACTGCAAAAAGGAAAAGTACCACGAGCCAGCACATAAACTACTGGGCATATACATTTGCTTGAAGTGTATTGATAGGATGATAAAGAATTTGATATGACATTTCACACTATGAAAATACTAATAGACTTTTCAATACTGGTCTTAATGGTCATGAATGTATTTTTTATGAAGGATACAAGGAAATCAAGGGTAATTACTATGATGATAATGGTCTTACTTTGGATATTGGTACTATAAATGTTACAATTAGAATAATAATATCAGAGGAATTAACACCGCCCTCCTATCGAGCCTAGCCAGGCCTAAAGGATAAACGTATCGAGTTACTAGATAGCCTACGATAAGCTGATATGAATAACTCCAATCCAATAGCTTCCCCTACCCCTACCCGGTGTTCAAGCTTTACGCGTAGGCAAGTTATAGGCAATCCGTAGGTAATCCGTAGGTAAGTTATAGGTAAGTTATAGACAAGTTGTCTTTAATGAGTTAGACAGTTAACTTACTATTAGGTATAATATACGGCATGGCAAGTTCACCTATGAGGTATAAGAAGTTCTTAGAAGTATTACCAAAGCATAATTATGTGGTTACTAAGGCAGCTAAAGAGGCAGGGTTTTCAGAACATACCTCTAACACACAACAGAAAAGGATATTAGCATCGGCTTTAAGGTATGAGTTAAATAGTAGAGAGGAAGAAGCAAAGGCTAAGTTAGTAGATACAAGTAAGTTAAATATCAAGGAAGTTAAGACAATGGCAGAACGTGTCGGAATTAGTAAGGATGATTTGATGGAGAACATTAAATGGCTAGCACAACAGGAAAAAGACCTATCTACAAGGTTAAAAGTAGTTAAGGCACTAGCAAAGGAATACTCAGTTGATTTAGGTGATGAAGAACAAGGTAAAACAGTTGTACCTATATTGAATGTAACTGTTAAGGAACGCAACGATGGCTCAACCAAGCCACCATATGACATACCACAAGAGAATGATTAGCCCGTGTCGCACAATATACATTGTCGGTAGTTAAACGAGGGCTATACGGGGGGGGGTACGGTATCACCACTTATTCTGTGGCGAATTAGATATAAATAGCCCCCTCCCCAAAATCACCAAAATCACTTTTTATAACACAATACAAACAATATCATGTCAAACAACAACGAATGGTCAGCATGGGAAGCACTAGGAAAGAGATGGCTTGATGGAGAGGTTGATATTGAGGATTTTAATGGTGTGAAGTTAAATGCTAAGCAGTTAGATTTCGTTAATTCTAAGGAGAGATATACTTTGGTTTGTGGAGGGTTTGCTTCTGGTAAGACTACTGGGTTTATTATTAAGTTATATTTATTGAGTGTATTCTTTCCTGGTAATCGTATCCTGTTAGGGAGGAAGAGTAGGCAGGATGTTGAGAGGGCTACTTTGCCGGATATTATGGATATATTTCCTTCTGGTACTTTTATTCATAAGGTTGGTCCTGGAAAGATTGTGTTTGCTAATGGTAGCGAGATTATATTTTTTGGGCTGGATGCTTTGCAGGCTGGGGCAGGGCAGGATATTAAGAAAGCGGAACAGGCGATTAAGTCTTTGAACTTAGGAGCTGTGTTTATTGACCAGTTGGAGGAGATTGAGATGAGGGTGTTTGATGGGTTGTCGGGTCGTCTAAGAAGGAATGTACCTTTTCAGCAAATGAACTTCACTACTAACCCAGCCAATTTCTGGGCTTATGATTATTTTAAGGTTAATCCAAGACATGGGACTAAGCTGATTGAAACCTCTATGCTGGATAATAAGGAGAACCTTAGTCCTGATTTCATTACGGATATGTTATCTAAGCCGAAGAGGTATGTGGATAGATATGTTCATGGTATTTGGAGTCCTGATACTTTGGTTGAGGGTGGGGTATTTGATGAGGAGCATATAAAATATCAAGATTTGCATACTAGGAAGGCTGTTAGGGTATTGGATGGGATTGAGATATGGGAAGAGCCTAAGCTCAATGAGTATCAGATAGGGGTAGACCCATCTACTGGAGCTAATGACCCATGTGGTATTAAAGTAGTCAATAAGGATACCGGGGAGCTTGTAGCGTCTTATAAAGGCTATGTACCGACTAATGTACAGGTAGAGAAGACCGTTCAGTTGGCTATGATGTATTCTTTATCTAAGAAGCCTTTAGTTGTCCCTGAGATTACTGGGATAGGGGAGGCGTTTGTAAATGATTTGAAAAAAATCTACGATAGGATTTACGAAAGGGAAATATTTGACCAGAGAGAACGAAAGAATACCAAGAAGCTAGGATTCTCTACAAACTTTTCATCTAAGAATCTTTTGATTGAACACATGAGGACATTGTTTGATAAAAAGTTCCCAGTTATTAGAGATTCTGTAACTGTAGATGAAATGAAAGTGTTTATTTATTCTAATGAGGCTCAGAAAAAAGGTGCGGGAGCTCAGAATGGTTATCATGATGACCAGTTGATGTCCACGATGCTCGCTTACTGGAATATTCAACCTATCACTGTTCGAGAGAGGAATATGCTTGACAGGGAAGTTAGACAAAAAAAGACAAAGGTGGTAAAATATATTTACAATTAAAAAAAGAGTTCTTCAAGAGCCTTAATTCCATCTGAGTTACACTTCAACAAGAAAAAACATACAAGCTTACTACTCTGATGTAGAAATGCCGGGGGGTTATTCACATAATATACCTGAGACACTTAAGCTAATAGACCTATATTACAACTCTCAATTTAAGACTGGTAAGTATGACGACCTAGGATTCCGCAAATTCTTCTTTAATGTAGTTAAACCAGCTTGTGATATAGCAACAAAGTTCGTAGATTTAGACACTAAGGACATTATTTTGACACCTGAATCTGACCAGTCAGAGTTTAAGGTGTGGTTTCTACAGAAAAAGCTAAAGCAGTATCTAAAAAATGAGAATTTCGGAACTTTATTAAACGAAATCTCTTTTGACTATCCTAAATATGGTTCAGTAATAATTAAAAAGGTAAAAAACACCTGGGAAAAGGTAAATATCCAAAATATCCGTATACACCCTAGTGCAAAGAGTGTCGCAAAATCTCCTTTTGTGTATGAACTCATAACAATGTCTCGAGGAGAGATTGAAAACATGAAATGGGAGAAAGATTCTGTTAAAGAGTTGCTTAATTCATCAGATGATGAGGATTTTGTAGTTTACGACTGCTATGCCCGTAACGGTTCTAAATGGGAACGCTATATTACAGGAAATCTTTTTGATAGAAAGACCAAAGAAGGTACTGTTCGTGGTACAGAAGCAGATTTGAATGACGAATCTAACGATTTTATTGATGGAATTACTTTGTTTGAGGAAGAAGATGCTAAATTGCCATATCGCGAGCTTTCTTGGGAGAAAGTACCAGGTCGCTGGTTAGGTTTTGGTTTTGTTGAGTATCTTGAGGAAAATCAGGTAGCCATTAACGAAGCTGAGAACCTGGAGCGTGCCGGATTGAAATTCACTTCACTAAAACTATATCAATCACGAGATAGTGACCTCAAAGGTGCTAACCTCCTAACAGGAACACAGAACGGGGATATATTAACCCCTAACTCAGAAATCACTGCAGTTGCTATGGAAGAAAGGAATCTTGGTGCATTTAATAATACAAGAAACAACTGGTCTACAAATACAGAGCGAAAAACATTCACATCTGACATAACATCTGGTGCAAACCTCCCTTCTAGAACTCCATTAGGTGTAGCAAACCTCCAAGCTTCATTTGCGACATCATATTTTGAACTTAAGCGTGAAAACTACGGTCTTTTCATAAAAGAATTAACTCTAAATGACCTTTTGCCTGACTGTGTCAAACAATCAGCAAAAGAACACACACTCACCTTCTCCGGTTCAGAAGCTGATGGAGATAAGCTAGATAAAGCAGTTGCAGAAATCCTAGTAGCAGATGCAACAATAAACTATGCAGAGAAACATGGCTTCTATCCTGACAAGGCTCAGAGAGATGAAGCGAAAACTCGTATTCTCTCAGAACTAGGTAAAAAACAGAATCGTTACTACGATATTCCAAAAGACTTCTACAAGTCAGCTAAATATACGGTTGATGTGAACATTACAGGAGAATCTATTGACAATGGTACTCGCTCTCAGATTGTACAGCTTGCTTTGCAGATTGTAGGTCAGAATCCTGGAGTATTACAACCTAACTCCCCTTCTCGTTCACTTCTCTTCTATCTTCTATCACTTGGAGGAATCTCCCCTGCTGAACTTAACCTAACTGAGGACCAGCCACAGCAAGGACAACAGCCACAGGTCGGAGGGTCTCTGGCTTCCCCACAAGCGGTTCAAGGACTTAGTCAAGTATCACAAACAGTATAATGAAACTAACAGAACAAGACATAAAGGTATTTAAGTCAATTTCAGGTACTGAAACAGGTAACTGGCTAGTTGATTATTCAGAAAGACTCGTGTCTCATATCTGCGATGCAAGAAATATGACCGATGAGGATTCAAAAGAATCAGTCGTTAAAGCATCTAAGATAATCGAAGAACATCTGATAAACAAGATTAAAAATACAAGCAAACCAAAGTCAGTAGAAGTGAATCCGTACAATTAAAAAAGCAGAGGCAGGCAAACCTCTATAAAAACCTAGTTATAAATATAAGGATAAAACCTATGAATGAAAATAAAGTACAGGAAGTTGTCCCTGATGTAGAAAATGACAATGACGACATTATTGTAGTCGATGAATTTGATACAGAAGCTCTAAAGAGCAACCTAAAAACAACCATCGCAAAAAAACAACAGTGGCGAGAAAAAGCAAGGAAAAAAGACGATGAAATTGCATCTCTTAAAGCCGAGCTGGAAAAAAGTAAACCAACATTAAAAGAAGAGGAGAAGCCTAAGGAAACAGTGCCACAAGCATTGGACTCAGACATTATCGCTGATAACCTAGATGTTTTGCGTAATCTATCTTCGGAAGAATACAGTGAGCTTCGTTCAGAAGCCAAAGATTTAGGAGTTGACCCTATTAAATACATTAAAAGTAAATCAGGTCAATCTCACCTTAAAGAGTATCGCGAAGTGAATAAGTCAAATGAAGCGACTCCGTCACCATCTGGAAGAATCCCAACATACAACGGCAAACCTGTTCATGAAGTTCTAAAAGACTCCAACGCCTCAGCAGAGGACAAACAGAAAGCTTTTGAATCAAGATTCCGAAAGACTGGTGTTAATTCATCACAGTAACCCCCGAATAAATAAAGGGCTACTAAACCATTATGGCTGTTACCACAGACCCATTCACAAGTACAGATTTAGCCTCAGTTATTAGCGAAACTTGGACAACTATTGTTAACGAAAAAACTTTCGATGACGCAGTTCTCTCAAACTTCGTAACTGACCTATCATCTTTCGCTACAGAAGGCTCAGACATTTTTCATGTACCTGACTTCTATACCAACGCTTTGACAGTTTCTACTCAGTCGACACAAGGAGCTGAAATCACTACTGCAGGACCTGCAACAGTTGATACAACTCTAGCTATCAACACACATGAGTATGTAGCTTGGATTATCGGAGATAAAGACTTGCAGCAAATTGCTTCTAAGTACAATGTAAACGAAGTTTACGCTCGAGAAGCAGTTAGTTTGCTCGTTGAATCATTGGAGTCAGCTATTGCTGGACTCTGGTCAAGTGTTACAACTAACACTATCGGAGATACTGCAACAGTTCTTGCCGATGCTGAAATCCGTCAGGCGATTGAATCACTTGAATCATTGAAATACCGACTATCAGAGTGTGCGTTCTTCGTTCACCCTTATATCTTCTGGAATCAACTTCATGCAATTACTAAGTACTACCAACAGTATTCTGTTTCTTCAACAGGAGAAGGTATGGTAATGACTGGTAACTTCGGAAGTACTTCAGGATATAAAATGAACTACAAAGGAACACTTTATGGTATTCCAGTATTCACAACTACTGTTATCGTTTCAGGTCTTCAGACATATCGAAACCTTTTGCTCCATAAGAGTGCATTTGGCTTCGCTGTTCAGACTAAGGGCGGAAACAGAGTTCGAGTTCAGATGGAAAATCAACTTCGCAACCTCGGTATGCTTGCAGTCGTAGACATGATTTACGGTGTAGCTGTATTGAGAGAAGAAGCTGCTGTTCTATTGAACGGTTCGTCTGCTTTCATCGGTTCATAGTCTTAACTTTAAAAAGTTATCAACAGCCACCTCTTGCGAGGTGGTTTTTGATTATGTATAATGTATATATATGAATCCTAAAGGAAGACCTAGAGTCTCGAGCAGAATCTATTTTTTTGAAAAGGAAGACGGTGCTATATTTCCTATAGACGGAGATAAAGAAGCATGGAAGCAGTACGCACATCCACGCTGTCTTTATGTTGGAGAAAAACCTCCAAGACTAATAGGAACATCTGACGGTAAACAGTTCAATACCAAAGTGGCTGAAGCTAATCTGGTGGCAAAGACAGATATGGAAGGAGCAAAGAAAATAATTTCTGATGCTATGTTGGAAGAAATAGAAATTGCACGCAAAACAGTTGTTCCTCCACCGAACCATGACCGAATGGATAATCGTGGGAATCCATCACAATTCTAATGACACAAGAACAAGTAAATAAAGTTTTAAGAGAAATACAAGCTAGTGTTCCAGAAAATCTAAGGAAGGCTGTTTATCATGAAGAAGAAGCAACTCCGACAATGAAAATGGTTATGGAGGAAGCTTTAACTTCCGATAAAGTCCGCCCTGAGTTAAAAGAAAAGATACAAAACCTTTACGATGCTGGCGAATTTTCAAGAACCAAAACTATTGAAAATCAAAAGGTCGCAAAGCAGATTGATAATTATGTTAATCGAGAGATTAAGAAAGCTATCAAAGCCGGGCGTTTACCAAGAAAATTATATTTAAATGATGAAAAAACCAATACAAAAGAAGATTAAGGAAGTTATAGAAGACCTTGAGAATAAATATGCTACTAATTATGTGGCTAAAAAAGAACTCGATGCTGTATTAGAACCTAATGGAGAACAAAGAAAACAAATAGATGCTTGTACTCGTAACATGGAAAAGGCTTTAGAGAAAATAACATGGTACAAAGAACTTCTGAAATTAGAATCATCGGAATAGGTGTCTGTGGTGGTGGTGAATCACTAAGATACATGAGAAAGACATTAGATGAGTTTAAAAGACTCTGTGATGATGTTCTTATTGCCCTCTGTAATGCCACACAAGCCGAGAAAGACCTACTAGACAAGTATTGCTTCAAATACTACGAAGACAACCGAGAATGGGGCGTATATCAGCCCGATATAAAAACAGACTTATTAACTAAGGCTGGAGAAATGAATCCTGATTGGATTGTAGCTTTAGATATGGATGAGGTGTTCGCACCTGAGTTCACACGGGAAGAAGCTGAGAAATTAACCATGTCAGACGAAATAGCGTACAACTTCCTTGTTGTTAATCTTTATAATGACGAAAAACACTTTGCTCATGATGTTGGGATACAGAGATTTTGGAATATACGCTTTTATAAGTTTCTACCAGAATATGGACTCCAATTTTTAAGGAAGTCTTTACACTGTGGACTTGCACCTCCTATATATTATAAATATGGCTGGCACGCCCCTTACTATCTTTTACATTACGGACTAATGAACCCAGAAGACAGGGCAAAGAAAGTTAAAAGGTATCAACAGTTTGACCCTAACAAAAGATTTAAAGCAGGCGAGTACTATAATGACTTGCAAAGGGAATTAACTATGCGTAAATGGAATCCTAAGGAACTTTTAAACAAACTTAGCGTTTCACAAGAAACACAACCTAGGAAAACACCAAAACTCAAATGAGAATCGTATACATAGGAAAACATGGTAATAGAATGTCAGATAATACAGAAGGACATATTACACGTGCTTTAGAATCATTTGGGCATAATGTTTTACGCATACACGAGGACAATGTTTTTGTTGAGGACTTTGAAAGTTACGATATGTTGCTTTTCCATAAAGGAGGAAAAAAAATAAGAGAAATACTAAAAGTTGCTAAGTGTAAAAAGGTTTGCTGGTATTTTGACAAGATATGGGATTTAAGAATTAAATGGTTTAACGATATATACCCTCTTACAGATACAATATTCATGACAGATGGAACTTGGGCAAAACAATATCCAAAATGTAAAGTTTTAAGACAGGGTATAGGTAACGGGTTTGTCGGTAACAAAAAGGAGATAGGCAGTGAGGTTGGATTTATAGGTTCTTTGTATAAAGATAGAATACAATGGTTTAAAGACCTAAAAGATAAGTTCGATATACATAATTATTTTGGTTACTATAATGATGACCTTAATGACCTGTGTGCATCGTTAAAAATAATAGTAGCTCCAGACTTCCCTTCAGATAATGATTATTGGTCTAATCGTGTATATCTTTTGGTTGGCTCTGGTGGGTTCCTTATTCACCCGTATTTAAGAGGTTTATATGAGGAATGGGGAGACAATCTTGTTTATTACAAGAGTACAGAGGAGTTGCATCAAAAGATTCAGTATTACTTAGATAATCCTAGTGAGTTAGAAGTTATGAGGAGAAAGGGTTATAATTTATGTAATAGTAAGTTCACTTATAAAGACAGGGTTAAAGAACTATTAAATATATGTCAAAACCAATAGATAGATTAGATTTTTGGAAAAAGAGGATTGATGAGGCTAGTAAAAGTAGAGAACATTATTCTGTATATGTTACAAAGCAAGACCATTGGGATTTGATAAACAAAACACATAAAGAGATATTATTAAATAATTGCTCCGGTAAAGTTTTAGATGCTGGGTGTGGGTATGGTCGTTGGAGTGAACTATTTGAAGATTATACTGGAATAGATTTCAGCCCCGATTTTATTGCTAAGGCAAAATCATCATATCCTGATAAAAACTTTATTGTCGGTAATTTAAAAGAACTACCATTTAAAGACGAGGAGTTTGATTGGTCTTTTTGTGTATCTATTAAAAAGATGGTTATGGATAATCTAGGAGAAGCAGAATGGAACTTAATGCAGAAAGAACTTGAGAGAGTATCAAAGAAAGTAATAATTCTAGAGTATGAAGACCCGGAACCATTTGAAATCATTTAAAGTTGGCTCAATCGTATTAGCTACAGAGCAAGGTCTTGGTTATCTAGCTAAGTCTTTTTATGACAATGGAATCATAACTGATGTGTATGTTCACCCTCATAGTTCTAGGACCAATCATTATGAATGGTATCCTGACAGGTTAATAAACATTGATAGTCTATTGGAATGTGATGTACTGTTCTTCTTCGAAGAAGTGTTTAACTGGAAGCTTATTGTTAGAGCCAGAGAGAAAGGAATAAAGACAATACTCATGCCAATGTATGAATGTACTCGCTCTCCCCTCCCCTACTCCCCTGACCTTATTTTAAGCCCATCCGAGCTAGATTATGACTACTACGATAGGGTAGGGGAGAGGTTGAATGTTCCTGTTGATGTTAAATGGAAACTAAGAGAAAAGGCTATAACCTTTGTTCATAATGCGGGTAATGGTGGTCTTGGTGGTAGAAACGGGACAAAGGAGTTACTAGAGTCTATGAAGTATGTTAAAAGCCCTATTAAACTAATCATAAGAAGCCAAGTTCCAATAAAAGAGATTAAAGACAATAGGATTGAATATCGTATAGGTACTTTTAATGATATATGGGATGAGGGTGATGTATTTATTTTTCCCGAGAAGTTTAATGGTTTATCACTTCCCTTGCAGGAAGCTTTTGCCAGTGGAATGCTTGTTATGGCTGGAGACCGTTATCCCATAAATACATGGCTACCGAAAGAACCTTTAATAAAAGTTGATTCGTACAAGAAAGAAAGACTAGCTGTTTCGTTTGATTCTGCTATTTATAAACCAACAGATATAGCCAAGAAGATTGATGAGTGGTACAATAGAGATATAAGAGCATACTCACAACAGGGTCAATTATTTAACCAATATAATTCATGGGAGAACCTAAAAGAAAAATATATAAAAGTAATGTCGCAGTTATTGGAGGGGCAGGATTTCTAGGAAGTCATCTTGTTAAACATCTAATAGAAGACCGAAAATGTAATGTGGTTGTTATTGACAATCTAATATCAGGACAAAAGTCTTTCGTACACGACAAAGCAAAGTTTACATACCACGACATCACACAGTCAGAGTCCACACTAAGAAGGATTTTTACAGACAACAAGATTCAGTATGTGTTTAATTACGCAGCTGAGCCTTATATACCTGTTTCATTTGAAAGACCACTTCATGTATTTGATATAAACGCTAGAGGAGCTTTAATGGTCCTTAACGCAGCACAAGAAGCAGGAGTGAAAGGTATCCTACAAGTTTCGTCTGCTGAAATATACGGGAAAGTAGATGGAATGATTAAAGAAACAGATGTCGCTAACCCTCATTCAACTTATGGAGCATCAAAGCTTGCTATAGATACGCTTATACAAGCAAGGTGGAAAGAAGCAAAAACACCAGCTATCGCACTTCGCCAATTTAACTGTTACGGAGAAAATGAAACACATGAATATGTTATCCCTGTAATCATAGAACAGATTTCGAATATAAAAGGTAAAAAAGGAAAGATATATCTTGGTAATAATTCATCAAGAGATTTTCAGTATGCCAATGATGCAGTAAAGATGGCAACAGAGCTATTAGAGAAAGGACAGTTCGGAGATGTATATAATATGGGTTCCGAGTCTACTATATTGATGTATGACCTAGCGAGTATAATAGGTAAATTGATGGGGAAAGATATTAAAGTTGTTCCTGATAAAAAACGAATGAGACCATGGGAAATATGGCATCTTCAATCAGATAACACAAAGCTTTATAAAACAATCAAAGCAAGACCATCGATGAAACTTGAAAACGGTTTAATAAAAACAATTAAAGACTATGAAAAAAATGGCTGGTGCTACAAAATATAAAGAGTTTGAATCAAAGTTCTCTCAGTATGTACAGCATAAATATGCTGTTAGTTGTAACACTGGAACTTCAGCACTTCATTTAGCTTTACTTGCTCTTGATATTAAAAAAGGTGATGAGGTAATTGTTCCAGACTTTACAATGGCTGCGTGTGGATTCGCTATAGCATATACAGGAGCTAAACCTGTTTTTGTAGATTGTGATGACACTTTAAACATGGATGTATCTTTGTTAGAGAAAAAGATAACAGGGAAAACAAAAGCCATTATGGCTGTTCATATTTATGGAAGGCTTTGTAATATGAAAGAAATTATGAGGATTGCCAGCAAATATAAACTCAAGGTTATAGAAGATGCTTCTGAAGCTCATGGTGCTGTATTTAATTCAAAAGCTGATATAACTTGTTTCTCCTTATACCAAAACAAAATAATAAACGCTGAGGAGGGCGGTGTATGTACAACAAACAGTAAAAAGTATTCTGAGCTAATGAATTACTATAAGAATATGTGTTTCAATAAAAAGCATAACTATTTTCATTCACATATAGGATATAACTACAGGATGCCAGAATCGCAAGCAAAACTAGCGATTAAATCTTTGGCTCGTGTAGATAAGGAGATTAAAAGAAGAAGAAAGATGGAATCTCTTTATATTAAAAAGTACGGGGAAACAATGCCAGAAAGAGATGTTGTTTGGGTCTTTGATAGTTTAAATAAAATCAAAGGAGAAGATACTAGACCTTTCTTTAAACCTTTATCGAGCTTCCCTATGTTTGGCGGTAAATGTAAATCACCTAAAGCACTTTATTATTCAAAGAAAGGTAACTATATAAAAATATGAAACAAATAATTGTAGGTTTTGGAGAAATAGGTCGGGGATTACATAAAGTAATAAAAGGAGACTACTATGATGTACATGGTGAGACTTCTGACAGAGTAGAGTACAGTTACGATGTAATGCACATCTGTTTTCCCTATTCAGACACATTCATTCAAGATGTTGAGATGTATGAGGACCTTTGGGATACAAAATTAACTATCGTACATTCTACTGTTCCAGTTGGAACTTGTGATTCACTTGGTGTAGTTCATTCTCCTGTTCGTGGAGTTCACCCTAATATAGATAAAGGAATCAAAACATTTACAAAGTATTTCGGTGGTAAAGGAGCAAGAAAAGCATCTAAGCTATTTGAAGCTCATGGTATAAAAACAGTTGTTACTCAATTCGCCCGTACAACAGAAGCTCTTAAATTGTGGGATACAACACAGTACGGGGTTATGATTTTACTCAACAAATATATGAAAAAGTGGTGTGATGAGAATGATGCTGATTTTGACCTTGTCTATACAGATGCAAACAAGACCTATAATGAGGGCTACAGGAAATTAAAGCGTGATGAAGTTATGAGACCTTATTTGAAATATGTGGAGGGTAAAATAGGTGGGCATTGTGTAGTACCTAATGCTCGTTTATTTAAAAGTATTCCATCAACACTTATAAAATGGTTCAACAAGATATAAGAAAATCATTCAGATGTTTTGCTTGCGGAAAGAAACAGTTTATATCTGTTGGCAAGGTATCTGGAACAATAGAGGTCAAGTGTAAATGTAAAATGATAAATACATTCTCTTTGACTAATTGTAATATAAGTGATAAAATTATCTCAATAGAGAGCCATGAGCTTCCATAATATATATTGGTATTTAGTGATACATCAGGAAAACAAGGTCTAGTTGAGGACACAGATTATATTTGTGGAACAGACTCAACATCATATCCATTAGCAGACAAAGCTAGGAACGCTAACCGTCATTATTATAAGGCGGTTATTGACATACTTAAAGTTTCAGGTCGTGTTCAGTTTGATGATTCTAATCATACAACGCTACCAGAATACACTTTCACACTTGTTGATTCTCAAAAAGATTATTCACTACCAACAAACCTTTTAAAATTATGGGCTATTGAAGTTAGGGATACCGCAGGAAACTGGACAAAACTATCAGAGGTGGACATAGACGATATGAAAACCACTATTACAGACTTTGAGGATACTCCTAGTATTCCAAGAAGGTATGATTTGAGAGGTGATTCAGCCTTTCTACATCCAGCTCCGGCATCAACAGATGTAACTCTAACAAATGGAGGTAAGATGTACTTTTCACGAGAAATAGACGGCTTTACTTATGATGACACAACACAAGAGCCTGGATTCGCAGAACCATTCCATAGAATAGTATCCCTCGGTATGTCTTATGACTGGCTTTTGATAAATGGGACTACTGATAAGACCGACAGGATTCGTCAAGAATATGAGCAACTAAGAACAGAAATGCGACAGTTTTATGGCGACAAAAACAGAAACTCCCGTACACAATTCAGACCAGCGTTAAGCACTAGAAACTACCTATAATGACAACATACAACACCACAGCAAAGAATACGACAACATTCAATTCAGTATCAAAAAGAGTTACTGGTGCTGGTGAGGTATTCTTCGGATGGTTGTTTTGGTTCACGCAGCCAGGTAATACACAAACTGTTTATAATACAACAACAAAAAATACAACAAATTATTCAACAATAAATAAAAATTAACATGGCTGATAACTTTAATTTCACAGCAGGTTCAGGGTCAGTAGGAGCGGCAGACGAAATATCTGGCGTACTTTACCCTCGTGTAAAAATATCACAAGGTGCAGATGGTTCAGCAACAGATGTATCAAGTGACGCACCTTTAAATGTAACCCTAGCAAACACAGGTGCAAACAGCACAGCCATTGTTGTTGAATCAACTACAGCGGGTGATGTTGCAAGTGATGCGGCAGATTCAGGTAATCCTGTAAAAGTTGGAGGTCAAGCTCGTACTACAAATCCGACAGCCGTAGCAGATGCCGACAGGGTTAATGCTGTATTTGACAAAATAGGAAAACAAGTTGTAGTAGGTTCTATTCGTGATTTAAAGGTTGCACAAATAACCACAATCACATCGTCTACATCAGAAACAACTGTACTAACAGCAGTCGCTTCTACTTTTTTGGATGTTTATGGAGTAATAGTCGTAAACTCATCAGCAACAGCAACAAATGTATCCTTTAAAGACGCTACAGCAGGTACAACACGATTTAATATCTATGTACCAGCAGGTGAAACACGAGGCTTTATGTTAAACGAATCAGCAGGACATAATCAGGCAACCGTAAATAATAACTGGACAGCAACATCATCAGCTTCTGTTGCATCAGTAATAATAACAATGTTGGCAGTTAAGAATATATAACTATGGCACTAACAGATAACATAGTCGCATACTGGAAACTAGACGAAAGCAGTGGAAATGCGAGTGACGCCACTGGTAATGGTAATACTATTACCAATTCTAACGTTACATATACTACAGGAAAAATAAGTAATGGAGGTGTTTTTACTTCATCAGCAGATAGATTGGCTGTAGCATACAACAACTTCAATTTTGAAAGAACTGACGCTTGTTCATTTTCTGTGTGGATGAAGAAAAACTCTCTTTCTCAGAATGGAATGATTGTCACACATCAAAATGGTACAGGTTCTCCTAACTTTGCAGGATATTCAATGTATACATTAGATACAGGAAAACTAAGAATAGACTGGTCGGGGAGTTCAAATGTACTATCTTTCGACAGTAGCAGTCCTGTTTATAGTGTAGACACTTGGGTTCATATTGTATTAACAAAATCTACTGCCTCGAATGTTGCAGGGTTCACACTATACATAAATGGCTCACCTGTTTCTAAAAGTACATCTTCAGATTCTCTTTCATCATCAATTCAAAGTACAAAAAACTTCCAAGTAGGTAACAGAGACGGGTCTACATTTGACCTAGACGGTATGTTAGATGAGGTTGGAGTGTGGTCAAGAGAGCTTACTTCAGGAGAAGTTACTGAACTCTACAATGGAGGTATGGGACTGCAATATCCATTCCCTTCACTTGTTAAAGGTGGAACACTATCAATGATGGGAGTATAAAATATTATGGCAAAAGAAAAACTAAAGATAATAAATAAGTTCTACGGAGGAAATA
>Ga0222663_1000256_pt1 | contig 26754 bp, 29 predicted proteins | sample AntAcemetagen602_FD_179852 | JGI IMG/M metagenome (GOLD analysis project Ga0222663, IMG submission 179852) | Saline water microbial communities from Ace Lake, Antarctica - #602 | ecosystem: Environmental > Aquatic > Non-marine Saline and Alkaline > Saline | place: Antarctica: Ace Lake... | reverse complement strand
TTTTTTGCCGAGTAACTTTTCTTCGGTTCGATTATGCATTCGCCGAGATTTTCTTCGGTGATGAGATCCGATACGACGGCTCGTCGTGCGTCGATGGTTAGAGACACCGGTGAGGGTGTGGCGGGGCCAACCGCTTCTTAAACCCAGGGGATCTCTCGACTTGCCCTTGGGTTTGTGGGTAATAGGAGCGAGAGTTCTTCTGCTCAAGACCCAAGTAATCCAGAGGATGTTCGGAAGCCTTATTGCCCTGGCGTAATCGGGAAATGTCACCAAATCCGTTGTTCCGGAGGCTGGAGCCGGATTACCGCCTAGTCAACTGTCGAAGCCACGCGGTGGGTGCTCTGGCTATGCTTGGGCCGGCCGGCGTGCGGCACATCGTCTACGGCCGCGACGATATCGTAATCCCTGCTGCATCGAAGAATGCATTGTTGGCGGCGAAGATGCGGGCCCAACGACCTGTTCGCGACATGCGGCTGAGCCCATGCCGGGTACGTTTCGAATAAATGCAGAAATTTTGACCCATCTCCACGACATGTACAATTTACGGCTTTTTTTTGACACGTTTTAGTAATGTGTTGCTACGCTTGTCACATGTCGTGGCAGCCTTCAGATCCTTACAACGACCTTCCTGATCTGCCGCCGAACATTGAGCTCGAAACGAAACGAGTACTAAAGGCGACAATTGAGGCCAGGGCAACTTTAGCGACGCTAGCCCAGGCCGCTCGGGAAATGACCAACCCAACCGTTCTGATCAACGCGATACCTCTCCTCGAAGCGCAGGCGAGTTCTGAGATAGAGAACATCGTTACAACCGCAGATGACCTCTTCAGATTCGCCCACGATGAATCAGCAGCGACTAACCCCGCAACGAAAGAAACTCTGCGGTACCGTAAAGCGCTCCTTGCCGGGATCCGGTTAATCGAGAGTAGACCGCTATCGTCGACGACCGCGACGCAGGTATGTACGATTGTGCAGGGCCGCGAGATGAACGTTCGGAAGCTGCCAGGGACGTATATCGGCAACCCCGCCACCCGAGCTGCCATTTACACTCCACCCTCGAGTGAAAGTGTCATTCGAGACAAACTCGGTAACTGGGAAAGCTTTCTCCATGAGCCTCGAGGTCTGGACCCACTCGTGGTGGTAGCAGTTGCTCACTACCAATTTGAAGCCATTCACCCTTTTGAGGATGGAAACGGTAGGACCGGTCGAATCATGAACATCCTGATTTTGATAAATACCGGACTAATCGACCAGCCCATTCTCTATCTATCCCGATACATCATCGAAAATAAGGAGGAGTACTACCGATTACTCCTTGAGGTAACGAGGGACGGTAACTGGGAAGAATGGATTCTCTTCGTTTTGGAGGGAATCCGCGCAACCGCATTGAGTACCGCCATCAAAATTGGTCAGATTAAGGATCTACAAAACGAAACTCTCAGCAAGATTAGAGAAGTGACGGCCGCAGCCAATGCCGACCTTCTGGCTGTCCTCTTCGAACAGCCGTACTGCCGCATCTCCACTGTGGTGTCGCGTTGCCACGTATCGAGATACACCGCAACTAATTGGTTGAATGCTCTGGTCCGAGGGGGCGTCCTAATAGACTTTAAGGCCGGGCGAGAGCGCATCTTTGTCAACTCGAGGTTCTTCCAGCTCCTCGTGAAATCTTAGTTCGCTCTTGAGACTGAACCGGCCCGGTTCCGTAGACAAGATAGGACATCGCGTGATTGTGTCCCGACGACGAGGAAAATCGACCGGGGTGGCAAGGCCCACTCCCACGGTAATCAGAAAGGCAAAGAGGAACGCATCATCAAGCACTGGGTGAGCCTTTCAACGCTGGTGTCCCCAACCCCTGGCGGCAGAACCTCCTCCACGAAAAGACGGCGCGGACGCACGCTGCCACTGGAAACCATGAGACTTTTCCCACATGATCCCCCTGATTGTAGTGCTCCTCATGGGGCTCATTCCACCGCCACCACAGGCCGTGTGGGAGTGGCCCACGAGCGGTGATCACCTGATTATCCGGGATTTCACCGCTCCCCTCACTCCCTGGGGCGCCGGACACCGAGGGCTAGATTTAGCAGCCGAAGACAGCGACATTGTCGCCCCCACCGGTGGGACCATCAGTTTTAGCGGGTGGGTGGTTAATCGCGGTGTAGTCACCATCACGACCCCGGAGGGCTTGCGTATCAGCATGGAGCCGGTCACCCCCGCAATAGAAAGCGGCGAACAAGTGCGCCGAGGCCAGGTCATCGCGCGGGTGGAGCCTGGGCACTGCGCGACGCCGTGCCTGCACCTGGGGCTTCGTGTAGGCACAGAGTATCGGTCTCCCCGAAGGGAACTCGGAGTCCTCCAGAGGGCAAGACTGCTCCCCTGGGACCCCTCTGGCTAAGCGCGTGGGTGCGCCTTGTCATAGGCGCCCCTGAGCCGTTCGGTGGACACGTGAGTGTAAATCTGTGTGGTGCCCAAAGAGGCATGCCCCAAGAGTTCTTGAACGCTGCGCAAATCCGCCCCCCCGTCTAAGAGATGCGTGGCCGCGGTGTGCCGAAGAGTGTGGGGGCCAAGCCCTCCCGTCCCTGGCAAATCCGCTAAGAACCGTGCCACCACCTGATAGACGGAGCGCGAACCTATCGGTTTTCCGGTGGTCGACAGAAAAACCACGTCCCCCGAAAGCTCCCCCACAAGGTGGGTGCGCCCGTGCTCAAGGTAGTGCGCTAGTGACCGCTGTGCCGGGAGCCCCAGGGGGATCACGCGCTCCTTGTCCCCTTTTCCTCGCACCCGAACCGTGAGGGACACAAGATCCATCCGAGACAGCGTGAGAGACGTCAATTCGCCAACCCGCATAGCGGTCGCATAGAGCAACTCCACCATGGCGGCATTCCGGAGCGCTATAGGGTCACCCGTGCCAGCTGCGTCCTCCAGACTCTGGAGAATCGTCTCCATCTGAGAGCGGGTGAGCACCCGGGGTAAAGATTGGTTTGCTTTCGGCGCGCGGAGTCGCACACCCAAGTCCCCTGTCGTGTGATGGTTAAGCCCGAGCCACTGGGTGAAACCTTTGAGTGACGACACTTTACGCCGCAGCGAGGAAGCCGCCATTCCTGACTCCGCCAGGGACCACACCCACGAGCGACACAGCTCCGTGTCCAGTTCGGCGGAATCAACCACGCGCTGCGTGGCTAAAAAGCCCACAAACTGCTCCAGATCGCCCTGATAGGCGAGAAGAGAGTTTTCGGACAGGCGACGGCTCTGCGCCAGCGTGTGGCAATACGAGCGCGAAGCTGCCAGCAGGGTGGTCATCAGGAACCGGATTGAACCTGATCTGCGTGAGTGTTGAACTCGGAGTCTTTTTGAGAAAACATCGCGCGGCGCTCTTGAGCGCTCATGGCGCTCACGACCGAGCGATAGCTTGCGTCGTAAGAAATAATTTCCTTGACATCCTCGAGAGGCACCTGAGAGAACACCACCTGGTCGGGGTAGACGTGCACCAGGGACGCTGCCACACCGGTGGTCTTTGCGGACAAAATAGTGCTGGCTGGCCCGATGAGATCAATGTTGTAACACGCTGCAGCCGCGACAGAAATTGGCACTCCGGCAAAGGTCGAAAACGTAGAGTAATGCAGGTGTCCGGCAAGAATTCCCCGGACATCCGTTCCGCGAATCACCTCTGCCAGGGCAGCTTGATTCTCCAGCTCGATCAGCCCCATCAACTCGATGGGGGTGGGAATGGGGGGGTGATGAAGCGCAAGCAGCGTGCCCTTATTGGCGGGAGTGTCTAGTTCGCTGGCCAACCATGCCAGCTGGTCTTTCGTGAGCTCACCGTGATGAAACCCCGGCACCGAAGAATCTAAAACAATGATGCGAAGCCCTCCGGCCCAATAGACCGCATCTTGCGGGGCTGTGGTCGCCGGAGCGCCCATAAGCACCGAGGAAAAAGGTTCCCGGTCATCGTGATTGCCCATCACCCACAACACCTGGGCGCCCAGCTTCTTAGCCCACGGTTCCACGAGGGAACGCAGACGCACATAGGCGTCTTCTTCCCCTCGGTCCGCCAAATCACCCGTGAACACGAGCGCATCAACAGGCAATCCACTGGCCACCAGGCGTTCCAGGAGAAGGGCTAAAGGTCCCTCCGAGTCAATAGAGCCGAACAGTTTGGCGTTGCCTGCCAACAAGTGTGTGTCGCTAATGTGCACCACAATGTGCTCGGCTTCGGGATGTTGGCTAAACGCGCTCATGGCCCCAGCTTAGGTGAGTGGGTCGGGACACCGGGGAGCAAAAAACCCACATCGGCGGGCTCCGTGAGCACCATGGCGCCTTGTTCTCGAACAATTCGAAAACACCCTCTGGCATGTGTGTCTTCCCATCGGCCAGGCACCACGCCAATGTCTCGCCCCAGTCCTGCCGCGTGGTGGGCGGTGTTGATGGCACCCGAGCGGTGTGCTGCTTCGACCACAACCAGTGCCTGCGAAAGGGCTGCGATAAGGCGGTTTCTCGCGAGGAACCGTTCGGGCCGAATCCTCATTCCACACGGCGCTTCTGAAAACACCGCTCCACGTTCGGCAATATGTGTCATCAAGGACACGTTGTCGGAGGGGTACACCGATTCCAACCCTCCGGCAAGAACCGCGATAGGAACCCGCCCATGGACGAGGGAAGCCTGGTGAGCGATGGAATCGATTCCTAATGCTCCCCCGGACACGATGCCCACACCCTCGCACCACGCCCCCTGGACAATGGCGGTGGTGTGGGCGAGACCAGCCCCCGTGGGGTGCCTGCTTCCCACCACCGCCAACACTGCTCTCCCCCGGGCGACCACGCCTGGGTCTCCTCGCACCCACAGGGTCAATGGTGCCGCCGGCCCCAAGTCGTTCATCCGCGTCGGCCACAGGGGGTCTTCGGAGCCCATCACCTGTATTCCTGCGTGGCGCTGCTTCCGGTGAGACGCCTGAACCTGAGCAGGGTCATAACGGGCACGCCACCGCTCCAGCTGAGCATAATTTGCGGGAGAAATCTCCTCGCTGAGGCCTGTGAGCACCCTTGTGGGTGATGTTGTCGACTCCACCAGTTGGGCCGCGGCCTCGATTCCGTGGCGCTGCGTCAGTGCCCGGGCGAGGCCATCACCGGGGTCGGCCATAAAACCCCAGGCGATACGAGCGAGAGTTTCTGATTCCATGGGAGCACCGTGACAGAAGCCAAGCGGGAACAGTGCAGCGGGAGCGCGGCGGGAGTATCCGCGCGGCGTCGCAGAGATGTGGACACCTTATTCGTCGAGTGCGAGCTCCGTGGGGAGCTTCAAATCTTTGCTTCCTAATTCCTCCACATTGACATCTTTGAAGGTAAGGACGGTGACCGAGGAAACAAAACGATCTGAGCGATACACATCCCACACCCAGACATCCTTCAAGGTGAGCTCAAAATAAAAGTCTGCACCGCGTTCCTTGACTTCCCGGGTGACCTCGTTGGCGAGATAGAACCGACGCTCCGTTTCTACGACATAGCGAAACTGGCTCACAATATCGCGGTACTCCCGATACAGGGCAAGCTCGACCTCCCGGTCGTAGTCCTCAAAGTCTTCAGGTTGCATGGTGCCTGGAGTCTAGTGAAGCCGCAAGAACTAGAAGTGAATCCACGTGCGCCGATGAAGCGGCGTGACGCCGTGTTCACTAATTGCGTCACGATGACCCGCCGAGCCGTAGCCCTTGTTGCTGGCAAACCCGTACTGGGGATATCTCGCCGCGTGCTCAATCATGAAATTATCGCGATGAACCTTGGCGATGACGGACGCCGCTGCCACGGACACACAATCCCGGTCCGCCTTTTCCTTCGTCACCACGGCCAAGGGATGCGGCAAATGGGGGGTCACAAAATCGTGGCCGCCATCGAGCAACAACACCGACGGTCCCACCGCAACGCCCTTGCGGGCCAATTCCTGAAGCCCTCTCACGACAGCGGTCGCGAGAGCATTCATAATTCCCCGCTCGTCAATCTCTTGAGCGCTGGCCTCGCCCAGCGCCCAATGGGAAAAAGACTCTCGCACGGCCTGGGCGATAGCGGGCCGTTTTTTTTCGCTAATCGCTTTCGAATCGCGCAAACCCTCAGGCCACACCTTCTGCGAGGGCTCCCATACGACTAAACCGATGACGACAGGCCCTGCCAGCGGTCCCCGCCCCACCTCGTCACACCCAATTACCCGGGGATACCCGTGCGCGACCAGTTTTTCTTCACTGGCGAGGGTGGGGGTTTCCCGAGAAATCAGGGCAGTCTCGACTCGATGCCGGAAAAGACGGTGGGATAATTCGACAACCACTCCCAGCGGTCCCGGGGCCAAGAAATCACGATGGCGCGACCGACAACATTGTCCACTGGCACAAAACCACCTCCTGGCTTATCCATGTTGCGCCGGGAATCAGCGGAGTTATAGCGGTTGTCTCCCATCACCCACAACGCTTCATTGGGGACCGTAACCGCAAAATCATTGCTGCTGACTTTGGATACCCCCTCCGGAAGGTTCAGATAGGTTTCCGCCAGAGGAACACCGTTGACTCTCATGGCACCGAGTCCATCGCAGCAGACAATAGTGTCACCCGGTAACCCGATGACCCTTTTAACCAGGTGTTTATTGTCATCGGAGCCAGAAAGACCAATAAACACCGAAACAGCATTGAGGATGCGAGAAAGCGGATCATCTTCACTCACCCCGGTTTGCGCAGAAAGCCATCCGCCAGGATCGACAAACACTATGACGTCACCACGATGAAGTTCAAACACCTGAGGAGTGAGCTGGCTCACAATGATGCGATCATCGCGAATCAACGTGGCTTCCATCGACTCGGTAGGGATGAAAAAAGACCTAATCAAAAAGGTCTTGATGATAAAAGAGACCACCAAAGCGGCCAGAAGAATCACTACCGCATCCCTCAGGAAACGCAGAATGACGCGCAAGGGGGACCTCCGGTGCCGAGCCATCAGGAAAAGATGTGGATCTGACGCTGCAAGGACTCCATGACAACAGACACGCAGGTCAGTATAGAAGTGCCTTAGAGGGCCAGAGTTACGATTCGCGCTTTTCGCGAATCTTGGCCTTTTTGCCGCGCAGGCTGCGCAGGTAGTAAAGCTTCGCGCGACGAACGTCACCGCGGGAAACAACCTCAATGTGGTCAATCACCGGGGAGTGGATGGGGAACGTACGCTCCACGCCCACCTGGAAGCTGATCTTGCGCACAATGAACGTCTCGGTCACGCCGTGACCGGAACGAGCGATGACAACACCTTGGAAGACCTGGATACGTGAGCGGGTGCCTTCCACAATGTTCACGTGAACCTTGACGGTGTCACCAGAGCGAAAATCGGGAATATCGGACCGAAGTGATGCTTGGTCAACGAAATCGAGGGTTTGCATGATGTCTCTTCTCTGCGCCGCCACAGGTCGCACGCGAATAATGGAATGAAGCCAAGCTGTGCCCCACCGAAGTGGAGTGCTGCTCCCCTATGGCAGAGGCGCACGGTGGCACAATTACGTATTCTGTCACAAAACCTGCCAACTAGCCATCCGCACTGAACTAGGGTGGGACAGCTATGATTCCTCGTCACTCCACCGCCACCGTTGAGCAGATGCGCCCTGTAGGCGCCTTTGTCGCCCGCGTTTTGCGCACCCTTGAAGAGAAGGCTCAACCGGGAGTTTCCCTGCTCGATTTAGACGCTCTCGCTCACGACATGATCCGAGAAGTTGGTGCCACGAGCTGCTACATCGACTACCACCCTTCGTTCGGGGGGTCTCCTTTTGGCAAGGTGCTGTGCACCTCCGTCAACGCGGCTGCCCTGCATGGGCTGCCTTACGACTATGCACTGGTGAAGGGTGATCTTCTCTCGTTGGACTTTGCCGTCAGCCTGGAAGGCTGGGTAGCCGATTCGGCGCTCACCCTCGTGATTGGTGGCCCAGGAACTCCGAGTGATCAGCGACTCATTGACACGTGTGAGAAGGCGTTGCTTGCTGGCATCGCACAAGCTCGCTCCGGCAACCGTCTGGGAGATATCTCGGCGGCAATCGGCCAGGTGTCGCGCCAAGCCGGATACCGGGTGAATACCGATTTTGGTGGCCACGGGGTGGGCCGCACCATGCACGAGGACCCCTCCATTCCCAACGACGCACTCCCGGGCACCGGCCCCCGACTCAAACCCGGGATGGTGTTCGCAATCGAACCGTGGCTCATGGAAAATACCGATGAGGTGTTTACCGATGCTGATGGGTGGACCCTCACGAGTGTTGACGGGTCCCGCTCAGCCCACGTGGAACACACGGTGGTGGTCACGCAGGGTGACGCCCTGGTGCTCACCGCGCGCGACTAGTCGCGAAGCAACTCGGGACGGATAGCTTTCGTTCTCGAGTAAGACTGCTCTTGGCGCCACGCTCGAATTGCCTCGTGGTTACCGCTGAGCAGCACCTCGGGAACATCAAGTCCGCGCCACTGGCGAGGCTTAGTGAAACTAGGGTATTCCAGTAAGCCGGATTCGTGGCTTTCCTCCGCCAAAGAATCCGGGTTTCCCATGAATCCCGGAACCAGGCGAACAATCGCCTCCAGCATCGCCAGGACAGCGACCTCTCCGCCGTTGAGCACATAATCTCCGATGCTGAGCTCTAGCACCGTGACCTTACTCCCGTAGTGCTCGACCACCCGTTGGTCAATTCCCTCGTAGCGACCACAGGCAAACACCAGGTGCTCCTCGGTGGCTAGAGACTGTGCTGTTTCCTGGGTGAAAAGTGCCCCCGCAGGTGTCGGAACGATAAGGAGGGTGCCCTCTTTTACCAGCGGATCAAGGGTCTCCCCCCACACGTCAGGGCTCATTACCATTCCAGCGCCACCGCCATATGGGGTGTCGTCCACACTCTTGTGAACACCAGGAGCCGCGTCACGCAGATTGTGAACGTGAAGGTCGACCAACTGAGCTTTGGCAGCCTTCCCCATCAAAGCCACCTCGAGGACATCGAAAATCTCCGGGAAGATACTGACGATGTCTACTCTCACGAGCTCGCGCCCTCAGCTTCTTCCAGGGGCTCAAAAAGGCCGCCCGGAGGAGTGATGGTGACTGTGCCGCCCGCGATATCTACCTGCGGAACAAAAACCTCCACAAAGGGCAGGAGGATTTCTGCTTCACCCGTGGCGATGACCAAAAGATCTTGGGCGGGAAAATGCTCGAGCCTAAGAATTGTTCCGACGCTGAGCCCGTCGCGCATGACGGTGAGCCCGACCAGTTCGTGATCAAACCACGCATTCTTCTCCGTTGGCCTCGTCTCGGGGTCGTGCTCCACCCACAAGATGGCCTTGACGATGCTTTCCGCGGCATCGCGATCGTCAATACCCTCGAAAAAAGCGACCGGCGAAGAGTTCACTTCTCGAATACTCGCGAGCTTGAGGGTCTTCCCGTACCAGGGTGAATCGGTAGGGACTTGAAGTTTGAATTCGCGCCCCACGACAAAGCGCAGCTGGGGGTCATCCGTGTAGACCTCGAGCTTGAGCGCCCCTTTAAGCCCGTGAGCCCTGACAAGCCGTGCAACGCGCAGTTCCACTCGCTCCGGCCTCGGTGCAGTGGGCTGGGAGCCAGTAGGCATTAGGAGTCGGTATCGACGACGTCGACTCTGACCTTACGGCCGTCTGCCAACGCATTTACCAAGGTTCGCAACGCTTTTGCAGTTCGCCCCGCACGACCGATCACACGACCTAAGTCATCCGGGTGAACACGCACTTCAAGCAATTCCCCACGGGGGGTATCCACAACGGTGACACTGACCTCGTCCGGGTTATCAACGATTTCCCGGACAAGGTGATTCAGGGCACGATCTAACACGATTATTCCGCCGGCTTCGTTTCTTTGGCGGGTGCTTCCTCAGAGGCAACATCCGCAACAGCTACGACTTCTTCTGCAGGAGTCTCCTCAACAACGGGAGTCTCTTCGGCAACAGGGGCCTCAGCGGGAGTCTCCTCGGCGGCAGCTTCCTCGGCCGGGGCCTGCGCAGCGGGAGCCTCAGACGCCTCTTCGGTTACCGCAGGTGCTGCTTCCTCGACGGCGGCGGGAGCTTCTTCGACAGAGGGAGCCGCAGGAGTCTCCTCCGCGGTGACGACCTCGGCCGCAGGCTGCGAAACAGGAGCATCCTCAACGGGAGGCTTGAGAGCCTTGGGGCGCAAGACAGGCTTCTTCTTGGCATCCGGGGAGAAAGCAACCTTGGGCTCAGCAAACTTCACTGTGCTCTTGGCGTTCTTGTCTCCCTTGAAGATTCCCCAGTCACCGGTGAGCTTGAGCAATGCCATGACCTGTTCGGTGGGCTGAGCTCCCACACCCAACCAGTACTGAGCGCGATCCGAGTTGACCTCGATGACCGACGGGTCCTGGGTGGGGTGGTATTTACCGATTTCTTCGATCACGCGACCGTCACGCTTAGTGCGTGAGTCAGCGACAACAATGCGGTAGAACGGCGCGTGGATTTTTCCCAGGCGCTTCAAACGAATTTTTACAGCCACGTTTCTCCAAGTAGATGAGTTGTCATAACTACCAACGATTACGTGGGGGCACAATCGTCAGAGGGTCTAAGGGAGAGAACAAACACCTGATAGAGGGTCGGGTGAAGTTCTCCAGCGCCCTATTCTGTCAGATTTTTTACTCCCGCATTGACCACAGCTGTTTATGGTGGCTTAGTCGCCCTGGAATCCAGCGCCCACACCAAAACTAGAGCCTTGAGGAGCGGTGGTCTGTGTGGCGCCGCTGGCTTCACTAGCTCGTTTTGCCGGGTTGCCAGAGCGAGAGGCGGGCTTCTTTTTCGACTTCTTTTTACCTTTGATGACGCCCCTGCCAATGGGACCCATTCCAGGAATTTGTGGGACGCCACCATTGGCGACGGTCTTCATCATCTTGGCGGCCTGGTCAAACCGCACGACCAATTGGTTGACCTCGGTAACACTCGTTCCTGAACCCGAAGCAATACGTAATCGACGTGAGCCGTTCAACAGTTTCGGGGTGAGACGTTCGCGAGGAGTCATCGACTGGATGATTGCTTCGGTGCGGACGAGTTCCCCTTCGTCAATATTGTCGATCTGGTCTTGCATTCCCCGCGCTCCTGGGAGCATCGAGAGCATTCCTGAAATCGACCCCATTTTCTTGATCTGCTGGAGCTGGCCTAAAAAGTCATCAAGCGTGAACGCTTCGGATCGAAACTTCTCTTCAAGTTCTCTGGTCTGATCTTCATCAAACGTTCTTTGGGCCTGCTCAATGAGTGTGAGAATGTCACCAAGATCCAGAATGCGACTGGCCATCCGATCGGGATGGAAAACCTCAAACTCCGCAAGTTTTTCGCCGGTGGAGGCAAACAGCATCGGGCGGCTCGTCAACCCGGTCACGCTTAGTGCTGCGCCACCTCTGGCATCACCATCGAGTTTGGTCAACACCACTCCGGTGAAGTCAACGCCTTCTTGGAACGCTTGTGCCGTGTGGACGGCGTCCTGCCCGATCATGGAGTCGATCACAAAAAGAACTTCGTCAGGGTCCGTCGCTGTCCGAATAGCGGCGGCCTGCTTCATCATTAGGGTGTCCACACCCAGGCGGCCTGCGGTATCGACAATGGCGATGTCGTGGTTTTTGTCTCTCGCAAACTTCACCCCCGCGCGCGCTACCTTCACGGGATCTCCCACGCCATCGCCTGGCTCAGGAGCAAAAAGGACGACACCAGCTTGTTCGGCGACGACGCCGAGCTGTTTCACCGCTCCGGGCCTTTGCAAGTCACACGCGATAAGCACGGGAGTGTGGCCCTGGGACTTGAGCCAATACGCAAGTTTGCCCGCGAGGGTCGTCTTACCGGAGCCTTGAAGACCCACGAGCATAATGACCGTTGGAGGCTTTTTGGCGAAACTCAGAGGCCGTTGGTTTCCTCCCAAAATAGTGATCAACTCTTCGTTGACGATGCCTACGACCTGCTGAGCGGGATTAAGAGCGCTGTTGACCTCATCAGACAGTGCTCTCGCCCGCACGCTGGCCGTGAACGATTTGACCACTTCAAGAGCAACGTCGGACTCGAGTAGAGCGCGCCGTATATCGCGAACCGTGCCATCAATATCGGCGGGAGAAAGCTTGCCTTTATTGCGCAACGACGCAAACGTCGCGGTTAAACGATCGGAGAGGGAAGAAAACGCAACCATAGGATTTCTGAGCTTATCTGAGGAGGGAGCGCGCTGGCTTAGAGGACTTCTATGCTGGAGCCATGCCCCTAGTCCCCTTTGGAGATAAGAAACCGGAAATCCGCGAAGGTGTGTTTCTTGCACCAAACGCGACGCTGATTGGGCAGGTGAGTATCGGGCAAAATGTGACCATCATGTTCGGTGCGGTGGTGCGGGGAGATCGTGATGCCATCACCGTGGGCGACGGATCTAATCTCCAAGACAATGTCGTTATTCACGGCGATCCAGGCTTTCCCACCCATATTGGCTCTGGTGTGAGCGTGGGGCACGGAGCCATCGTGCACGGCGCCACCGTGGGCAATGACACTCTTATCGGCATGGGAGCCACACTGCTCAACGGCGTCACCGTGGGCGAAGGATGCCTGATTGCCGCAGGATCAGTCGTCCTGGAAGGAACCGACATCCCTGCGGGGAGTTTGGTGGCGGGTGTGCCAGGGAAAATTCGCCGCGAGATAACGCTCCTCGAGCGCGAGGCGATTGTGAACAATGCCCTCACGTATCGCGCCCTGGGACGGGATTACCTCGTCCAGAGTTAGTCGGTAAGCGCCTTCGCAAAAGCCATCGGCGAGAAGCCAGCAAGATCATCGATGCCTTCACCTTCGCCCAAGAGTTTGATAGGAACGCCCGTTTTTCTCTGCACGTTGAGGACGAAACCGCCTTTGGCGCTGCCGTCGATTTTGCTCACCACCAGACCGGTGACACCGGCGTGCTCTAAGAATGCCTCCGCCTGCACCACACCGTTTTGACCGGTGGTGGCATCAAGAACGAGCAGGACTTCCGAAAGAGGAGCAAGCTTTTCGACCACCCGGCGGATTTTACCGAGCTCATCCATCAACCCCGATTTGGTGTGCAAACGACCAGCGGTATCAATAATCACTATCTCGATGTTTTCCGCGAGAGCCTTCTCCACCGCTTTGTAGGCGACAGACGCCGGGTCTTGACCCGGTTGATCCGGGGTGACGATTTCTACCCCAGCGCGCTCAGCCCACGTCGTCAGTTGTTCGACAGCGGCCGCCCGAAAAGTGTCAGCAGCAGCGATCACGACGCTGCGCCCCGCGCGCGCCACAAACTTGGCGAGCTTGCCGATGGTCGTTGTTTTTCCCACACCGTTAACGCCAACAACCATGATGACCGCTGGCCTCTGCGTCAAATCCAAGGTGGGGTCAAACGCCGCAAGCTTTTCTTCGATGCTTTCCACCACGATGGCTCGGACGTCGTCAGGGTTTGTTGTGCCAATGCGGCCCACCTCGCGCCGAACAGTCTCGATGAGTTCATCCGTCACATCGGGACCAAAATCTGCCTGCAGGAGAGTGGACTCTAGGTCCTCCCAAGTTCCCGGGGTTATCTCCCCGTGAGACACCAGAGCCTTCAGAGCGCGGCCCAGAGACCATCGAGCGCTGTCCCCTGCCATGACGCCAGGAACCTTAGTCTTCGGGGACGGGCTCAAACCCGATGATGGGGAGCGTCTCTGAAACCTCAGGATTTTGTGTTCCTACCAAATCCACTACCTCGGTGGTCACAATCCCCACACTGATACCGGCGGCCATAGCAATAAGAAGCCATCCTGCTCTCTGCTTCTTGCCCATTATCTCAGCCTATCTCTCGGCTCAGGAGCCCACAGTGTGGGAGTCTTTTACGCGCTGGCCAACCACGGCGCTCACGCCGTCTTTGCGCATAGAAACTCCATACAGTGCATCCGCGATTTCCATCGTGCGCTTTTGGTGGGTAATAACAATCAACTGGGAATCCTCCCTTAGCGATTCGATGACCCCCAATAGGCGCCCCAGGTTGGCGTCATCTAGGGAGGCCTCCACCTCGTCGAGGATATAGAACGGGCTGGGTCGGGCTTTGAATATGGCGATAAGAAGGGCAATGGCCGCCAGTGAGCGTTCCCCACCCGAGAGCAACGAAAGTCTTTCAATCTTTTTTCCAGCAGGCCTCACCGACACCTCAATGCCCGTGACAAACAGGTCGTCGGGGTTGGTCAGGCTCAGCGATCCTGTGCCGCCGGGGAAGAGGGAGGGGAACACCTCGTCAAATGCCTTTTGAGTATCCGCAAAAGCGTCCGCAAAGATGGTGTGCATAGTGGTGTCCAAGTCCGCCATGATCTCTTCTAGGTCTTTGCGTGTTTGTGTCAGATCCGCCAGCTGCTCGGTCAGGAACGTGTGGCGCTCTTCGAGTGCACGGAATTCCTCCAACGCCAAGGGATTCACTTTTCCTAGCTGATCTAGCTGGCGCGAAGCGCGGGAAAGCCTGAGCTCTTGTTCCTCGCGATTGAAAAGTTTCTCGTCTTCTTCTTCGCTATCGCCGGGGACCATTACAGTAGGCGCGTACTCAGCGAGCAAAGTGGCTTCTTCGAAGCCCAGCTCCTGCCTGACGCGCTCCAGCACGGTGGTGCGCTGGAGCTTTTTTTCATAAATCTGCATCTCCAGAGAATGGACACTCTGGGTAATCGACGACAATCTTTCCCGCAGCGCCGCTTCATCCACTCTCAAGCCGGTCAGCTCACTCTGACTGGCCTGGCGGGTGGCTTCGGCGCTCACGAGGGCCCTCGAGGACTCCTCCACGCTGGCAGCTGTCACGGCCAGTAAGCCTGGCAACACGTCGAGAACCCGCGACGCTCTGCGAGACTTCGCCACGCGTTCGCGGCGTTTCGTTTCCTCGCGGGCTTGCGCGTGTTCCTCTTCTGCTTTGCGGCGCTGGCTTGCAGCCAAGGTTTCCCCCGCGGAGCGAACTCCCTGGCGCAGGGCTTCCAGCGCGATGCGGGCATCAACCTCCTCTGTGGTGATTGCCTCGACGGAGGTGACCAGGGAGGCACGCTCGCCCTCGTCCACCAGGGGCCGATTCGTGGCTATAAACGCCGTGTTACCAGCCTGGGCGTCATCCTGGGCCACAGTCGCCTGGGACACAGCCTCTTGGGCTCGTCTGTGGCTCTCCCCCCAGCGAGCAATCTCGGCTTGCCCCGCTTCTAAGGAGGCGCGTGCTCGAGAGACCTGCTCGCCAAATTCCGCGCTCTTTGCATCTGCCGCACGCAATTGGGCGCGGCAGATGCTGACTTTTTCCCCAGCGAGGCCTCGCTTCTCGCTCGCCTCCTGAGCGGTAAAGCGTGTGCGCTCCAGGGTCACCGAGCGCTCGTGAAGGGTGGTGTTTGACGCGTCTCGCTCCGCAGCCAATTCCAGCCTGGACCGGGCCTGACCACTCCCCGTAGCGACGACGTGTTCACCAAAGACGTCGCCCTCGCGCGTCACCACTGTGACACCAGCGGGAAGCTTCGTGGTCCCTCCCCAGGCGGAACGAACCGCCTCAATGTCCTCCGCGACGTAGGTTCCCTTCAAGAGGGCGAGAACACCAGCGGGTCCGCGCACAAGCTCCGTCGCAGCGGTGACACCGGACACCGGGGAAGTGACGGTGGGGTCACCTTCGGCAATGACCAACTCAACCCGTGCGGTGTCGCCACCAGACCTGGCGACGACCACGTCAAGTGCCGCCCTCCGGGTGTCGACCAAGAAGGCATCGGTACGGGATCCCAAAGCCCTGGCGATAGCTGTTTCATAACCGGGGGTGACGCTCAAAGAATCAGAGACCCTACCCGTGACACCCGTGTGAGCGCCAACATCGGCGTCATCGCTATCACTGTGAAGGGCAAGATTAAGTGCAGAAACTTTAGCCGCAAGAGCTTCATGCTCGCGCTCGTGTTGATGAAGAGCGGCTCGGGTTTCGTGCTCGGCGGTTTCGGCCACAGAAAGCTCGGCTTCTGCTTCGTGCAATGCCTGCTCATACCCCTGTGCCACCACTGTCGGTGGCGCATCGGCTCCGCCCTGAACAGCCTCCAAGGCCTCTTCCAGCAGTACAAGTCTTTCCGTGGCTCGCTCCAGAGCAACCGATTGACGCTCCAGATCCTCACGGGCAGCGCGGACCTGCGCATTCTGACGATCGAGGGCAGCTTCGAGGCCGCGTGCCGCGGTGTCCCACTCGTTCGCCGCACCCCTGGCTTCGTGATTTCTGGCGTCCAAGGCCGCCAGGGATGCTTTTGAGGTCGCAAGCCGCGCGGAAATATGGCCCACGACGGCTTCGTGCTCGGCCACAGCCTCTTCGGCTTGGGTGACGTGACCTGCGAGAGTGCGCAACGTTTCTTCGCTCATCGTCGTGGGGATGGTCTCGCCATCGTCCTCATCGCGACCAGCACGCTCCTGGGCGAGTGACTCAAGGGCTGTCAGCCCTTCGAAAACTCTGCGGATGCCAAAGTCTGTGCTTTTGGCCCGATCCAGAAGGTCGTTGCCAACACCTGCTTCCAGCTGCGCAATACGAGCACGCCCGGTGTCTGACTTATCCGCAAGTGCTGCGCGCTCCATCGCACGTTCCTGCTCTGTCAGGTGGAAATCATCAAGGGCAGCAGTGAACGCCACCACATCGTCGGCCAGGACGCGCGCTGTGGCGTCCCGGACGACGGCTTGAATGTTCTGGGCTTGTTTGGCCACGTCGGCTTGACGCCCGAGAGGGGTGAGTTGCCGGCGAATTTCCCCCGCAAGGTCATTGAGCCTCGTGAGATTGGCCTGCATGGACTCCAGCTTGCGTTGCGTTTTTTCTTTGCGCCGGCGGTGTTTTAAGATTCCGGCAGCTTCTTCTACGAAGCGACGACGGTCCTCAGGGCTTGCGTGCAAAACACGGTCCAGTTGGCCTTGGCCCACGATGACGTGCATTTCCCGACCTAAGCCACTATCGCTGAGAAGCTCTTGAACATCGAGCAGGCGAACCGGTTCTTTGTTGATGGCGTATTCGCTTGCCCCGTTGCGAAACAGCGTTCTCGAAATGGTGACCTCGGAATAGTCGATGGGCAGTGCTCCATCAGAGTTATCGATGGTGAGGAGCACTTCCGCGCGACCCAAAGGCGGTTTGGAGGTTGTGCCCGCAAAGATCACGTCTTCCATGGACCCACCGCGGAGAGTTTTTGCGCCCTGCTCTCCCATAACCCAGGCGAGTCCATCGACCACGTTGGACTTGCCCGAACCGTTGGGCCCCACCACACAGGTGACACCGGGTTCGAAAGCGAAGGTGGTCGGAGAAGCAAACGATTTGAATCCCTTGAGCGTGAGGGACTTCAGATGCACTGCCTGCTCCGATGTCGTGGTGGATTTTCGGGTAACTGGCTACAAACTTACCCGCTCCGGGGGGTTCTTTGACATCGAGGACAGCGGTGAGAGGAGCGGTTCATAAAAGGCTCGCGCCGCAGAATGGTTGCGCAGCGCGAGCAGGGCTTGCCGTCCTGCCCGTAAGCGTTGAGGGAATGGGAAAAGTAGCCGCTTTGACCGTTCACATTCACATACTGCTGATCGAAAGAGGTTCCGCCTTCACCCAGAGCTTTACCCAGCACCTCCGTGACATTTTGAAGCAACACGGCCACTCGCGCTTTCGTCATCCGAGAGGTGGGATATCGGTAGTGCAATTGTGACGCCCAGAGGGCTTCATCGGCATAAATGTTCCCGATGCCGCTGATGAGCCCCTGATCCAGCAGCGCGCGTTTGATGTCCGTTCTCTTGGCTCGGAGTTTTCGGGCAAAAATCGCTCCATCAAACGCCGGGTCAAGCGGATCGCGCGCGATATGGGCAACTGATCGGGGGATTCGTATATCGGTGCCCCCGTGTCCAGCAGGATGTCCATCGTGCGTGGGAATCAGCTCATCGATTGCCATGGAACCGAAAATACGTTGGTCGACAAAGCCCACGGCGACCTGCTCGCCGGTGGCAGCACGCAGATGTAATCGAATGCGCAGGTGGGGGCCAAAGTCTGAGCTCTCATCGCCGAGGAGCACCTGTCCGCTCATCCCCAAATGACACACCAACGCCAAATCCTGACCTAGCAGAGGAACCCACAAAAACTTTCCACGCCGAAGGGGAGTCTCGAAGGTGGCGCGCTCGAGGGTGTGCACGAAATCTTCCGCAGGTCCTTTATGGCGCTTGAGCGAGCGGAGGTCATGCACCTCCACGGAATCCACCTCTGCCCCCGACATGACGGGAGCGAGGCCCAGCCTCACGACCTCCACTTCGGGAAGTTCAGGCATGAAAGTCGGGTGCTGCCTTAATGGCCCTCAGCGCAAAGCTTGCGGCCGCAAGCTCGGCAGCTTTTTTCGAGCTGCCTGATCCCTCTCCCACAGCGGTGCCGGGGGTAGGGAAAGAATCCAGGAACACCTGGGCGACAAAAACTTTTGCGTGGTCGGGACCCGAGTTCGTGATCGTGTATCTCGGAACTCCCTGATTGTTTCGAGCCGCCCACTCTTGCAGGGCAGTTTTCGGATCACTCGTGACGCTGCGCGCATCAGCGTCTTTGACCAGTTCCCCCATCAGGTGGTCCACGGCACTGGTCGCGGCGAGAGCGCCCCGATCGAGGAACACCGCTGCGATGAGCGCTTCGAGAGCATCCGCCAAGAGCGAAGGTTTAACGCGCCCCCCCGTGAGTTCTTCACCGCGGCCTAGCCGCAGGAAGCTCCCCAAGTTGATGGTGGTGGCAACTTCGGCAAGCGCAGTAGTGGAGACAATGCTGGCGCGACGTTTTGCGAGCTCGCCTTCAGGAAGGTCGGGAAACTGGTGATAGAGCGCAGCGGTTATGGCCTGACCCAGGACCGCATCACCGAGGAATTCAAGGCGCTCATTATCGGCCCCACCGTGTTCATAGGCGAAAGACGAGTGCGTGAGTGCACGCTCGAGCATCTCGACGGAAACCTCAACGCCTAAAGCCTCCCGTAAAGGAGCAGGGTCAAGAAATGCTGGTTCAGAAACCGACACGGCTTCCTCACTACCGGACACGTTAGACGTCGGCGACCTTACGGCCCTTGTATTCCATGAAGAGAGGCGTTCCCGCACTGTCTTCGACCACGGAAGCGCGGTGAGGCAGACGATAGACGGTTTTGCCGCCCACGATGGACTTCACCAGTGTCGGCAACTCAGCTTTCCACGCCGAACGACGGTGGCGAGTTCTCGACCGGGATTTCTTCCGCTTGGGTACTGCCATGGTTCTCTTCTTTCGCTTGCTGTTTAGGAGCTCTCGGGCTTTTTCGCCTCGAGCAGTTTAGCCAGTTCTTGCCACCGCGGATCAATCTCATCCAGGGGGGCTTCGCTTGCCGGAACGTCTCGCTTTTCCCCGGTGGCAGGGTCCAGGCCGAAACACTCCGGTTTACACACTGGTTGGAAGGGTAAGTCGAGGACGACCGCATCCCGAATGACACTCTCAAGTTCAAGGGCGTCGTGATCCACCGTGTAAGAATCAGGCTCGACACCAGAGTACGCGAAAAGCTCTTGAAAATCGACCTGGTGGTCAAAGCTGAAAGTGTCCAGGCACCTCACACACGACGCGGTCGCTGTGGAGTGGACCTCTCCGGTGACAAGAATTCCTTCGTGCAGGCCTTCGAGACGCAGATCAATGCTCACCGGGCTACCCTCAAGCACCACGGCAACACCGCTGCCATATTGTTCTACAGCCTTGATGTCCAGGGTGTGCTCGCGCATCTCCCCGGGTTGGTTCATGAGATCTTTGACCGCCACAGTAAAGGGGGAAAATTTTTTACCTGCCACCCCTTCAGTCTAGGAGTCGAAGGGTGAGCGGACGACCGAAGGTTTAGCGCAACTCCGTGTGAGCAAGGTAGTCGGCCACGGCCTTGGGAACATAGGGGGCAACGTCCCCTCCGAGTGAAGCCACCTGTCGCACCAGGGAACTCGACACGTGAGCATTAGCGGGATCAGGCAGTAAAAACACTGTTTCAATCCCGGCGAGATTGCGATTCACAATCGCCATCGGAGTTTCATAGGTCACATCAACTTGTGAGCGGATGCCTTTCACCAACACTGTCGCACCCACGTCGGTGCAGTAATCAACCAACAACCCCACGCTCCAGGAGGTGGCAATAATTTTTCCTGACAGCTTCGCATCGGCGATAGCGCGCTCCAACAGAGTTACCCGTTGGGCTATCGGCAAAAGAGCTTCTTTGCCGGGATTATGCACGACCAAAACATGAACCTCATCAAACAGAGCTGCCGCGCGTTCAATAACATCAAGGTGACCCAGGGTCACAGGGTCAAAGGAACCTGGAACGACAGCAACAGTGCTCATCCCCTCAGCCTACGATGCCTGTGTTACCAGAATGTGACACGGAGCAGGTTAAGTCTTTTCTAAATACTCCTGCGACCCTTCGTCGAGTCGTCTGTCTATCTCCAGGGTGAGAGCGAGATGGCCTTCCAAGGACGGGTCATCCTCAAGGAGCGCCTCGGCATAGGACCTGGCGGCGTCGATTATCGCGCCGTCGCGGGTCACGCGAAGGAGTTTCAGCCTCGAGCGCACCCCTGACTGACGGACTCCCAACACGTCCCCTTCGCTGCGCAATTCCAGGTCCAATGCCGCCAATTCAAAACCGTCGAGCGTGCTGGCCACCGCGTCAACACGCTTCCTCGCGGTGGTGTTCTCTTCGGCATGCGTCACCAGCAAACAGGTTCCCGGGTGGGACCCGCGGCCCACCCGGCCACGAAGCTGGTGGAGTTGGCTCACCCCAAACCGATCGGCGTCCAGAATGACCATCACCGAGGCGTTCGGAACGTCTATCCCCACTTCAATAACGGTTGTGGCGACCACCACATCCACCTCTCCGGCATAGAAGCTGCGCATCACGTCGTCTTTGTCCGCGCTGGTCATCCGTCCATGAAGTGCGTCGATCTTCATTCCCGAAAGCTCGGGGCGCGCCCGGAGCATCGGAACGGTCTCTTCCACGGTTGTCAACGCTCTCGCCTCTGGCTCTTCGAAGTCTGCCTCGCCCTCGGACTCCTCCTCCATGGCAGACGGTGTTATCGCCGGCGCCACGACAAACACCTGTCGGCCAGCGGTCACTTCTTCCGCGACTCGTTGCCAGACCCTCGGATACCATTCGGGATGATCGGCCAAAGCGACCACGTGAGACGTGAGAGGAATGCGGCCCTCGGGCATCGTGGCGATGGTGGAGACATCGAGGTCACCGAAGACTGTCATGGCCACAGTGCGAGGAATAGGGGTGGCGGTGAGAACGAGGAGATGCGGGTGCCGTCCTTTTTGCCGCAACACTTCACGCTGATCCACACCGAACCTGTGTTGTTCATCAATCACGACCAGGCCAAGATCGGCGAACTGCACGGTGTCACTCAAGAGCGCATGGGTTCCCACAATGAGGTGGGACGCCCCGGATGCGGCGGCCAAAAGTGCCTTCTTTTTTGCCGCCGCTGGCAGGGAACCTGTCAGAAGAACAGGGTTCATCCACGCCGCCATGTCGGGCCCGAGAGTTGCGACCAGGGATCGAAAATGCTGGTTTGCCAATACTTCTGTGGGAGCAAGTAGTGCCGTTTGTCCCCCTGATTGAGACACCGTGACCATGGCGGTGGCAGCCACCACCGTTTTGCCGGACCCCACTTCGCCTTGAACCAGACGCGTCATGGGGTGGGCACCGGCCATATCCTCGTGTATCTGCTCCATCGTGCTCACCTGGTCAGGAGTGAAACTAAAAGGCAACGCGGCCAGGAAAGCATTTGTCCTGTCCCCTCGCGTGCGCTCGGTGCTGCGAAGCAAGCGTTGCTCGTGGCGTCTTTTTACCAGTGCGCATTGGAGCACAAAGGCTTCCTGGAAGCGCAGCGAATCGCGTGCATGCTGCCACTGGGAGGCTTCGGTGGGGCGATGAATGTTCTCGAGCGCTGCGTGATAGCCGAGTGTCTTTTCGGATGTGCGGATATTCTCAGGCACAACCTCGTCAGGAATCTCCACAACGTCAAGAACCACACCGATGGCTTTGGCTATTTGCCAACTCGCCAGTGTCGAGGTTGCGCTGTAGAGCGGAATGGGCTTTTTCGCCCACTCTTGGCTGGCGCGTTCCCCCGGGTCTTCGTCGACAAACAGCTCGTAGTCGGGGTGGGCGAGCTGGCGATTACCCCGGTAGACGCCGATCTTGCCGGCAAAAATGCCCCGCACACCCGGGGTGAGATTTTGGGCTCGCCAGGCCTGGTTGAAAAAGGTGAGCGTCACCCCACCGGTGCCATCGGTAATGACCACCTCCAAGACGTTGCCACTTTTTTGACGCATCGAGCGAGTCGACACCGAGACCACTTCGGCTACCAGGGTTGCCTGCTCACCCACAGGGATGTCAGAAATGGAGGTGAGCTCCCCCCTGGTGGCATAGCGCCGGGGGTAATGGCCCAGAATATCTGCAACCGTGGTGTACCCGAAAGCTTTCGAGAGCGCTTTCGCACTGCGGTCCCCCACCACATTCCCCAGGGATGTATCTAGGCCGACGCTCACTCGTTCACGCTAGCGCCCGCCACGGTGTCTGCGCACCAGGGCCACTAGCGTTAAACCATGACGCGCATAATTGGAGGCAGCGCTGGTTCTCTGCGCCTGGCCACACCGGGGCCCACCACCAGGCCCACCTCGGACCGCGTGCGCGAGGCGCTTTTTTCTCGGCTCGAAGCGCGAGAAGGGTTCCACGGTGGGGTTCTTGACCTGTTCGCGGGCTCGGGGGCGTTGGGCTTGGAGGCGGCATCCAGGGGTGCAACCGCCGTCATTCTCGTCGAGAAGCATCCGTCGGCGGTGAAAGTTATTCGCTCCAACATCGCGCAGATCAGCCCTTCTCTTCCGGCTTCCACCACCGTGAGTGTGGTGTCCTCGAGCGTGCACCTCTTTCTGGCGTCGGCTCCACGACTCCAGGCTCGCGGTGTATTTATTGACCCCCCCTACGAGGATGAGAGTGTCCATTCAGTTTTGGCAGCCCTGCCACCCTGGCTTGCACCAGGAGCCTGGGTGGCCGTGGAGCGCTCTACTCGCTCCACCCCTCCCGAGTGGCCCAGTGGGTTCGAACCATGGGAACCCAAAACATATGGAGAGACCGCGCTCTACGTGGCCTCGTTCTCGGCAAAAGGATCCCACCCGCCCCTTGAGGCGTGAAGATCGCGCCCCTGCAGCGACACCGGTGTGTCTTTTTCGCCCCGGGCGAGGACAAGACCAATGGCTCTAAACCCTTCGGGCAGGGGCGTCGATCCACCAAAGCAGGCGAGGAGACCATGGTCTTCGCCACCGAAGAGAGCATCATCGCTCCAGGACATAGAGGAATCAAGTTCTAGGTGCACTCCACTGGCGTGGGCCAAGCGGGTGGCATCGAGCACGAGTCCGTCGGAAATATCCATCATCGCGGTGGCGCCCGCACGCGCCGCGAGAGGCCCCAGGGTTATCAGTGGGACAGGGCGCAGATGATGGCGCACCGCCGCATTGTTGCTCACCAGATCTCGGATACTCGAGGAATCTCCGCGAGCTGCCCGCAGTGCGCGCAACCCTTGATGGGAGAGCCCCAGCTCCCCCGCCACCGCGACAACGTCTCCTGGCTGAGCTCCTGAGCGGGTCACGGGTGCTCTGCCCTCTAAGTCCCCGAGGACGGTCACCGCAATCATGATCACCGGCGCCTTTGATAAGTCCCCGCCCACAACCCCTGCCCCGGGCGCTAAAGCGGCAATACCCTCAGCAAAACCCGTCGCTAAATCTTGCAGGTCAGCCACGGTTGTCTCCCCCGGAGCCGCGAGGGCAATTTCAAATCCTGTTGGTATCGCCCCCATGGCCGCAATATCGGCGGCATTGCTCGCGACGGCTTTGAAACCGACATCGCTCAAGCTTGACCATGCCCGATGAAAATCGGGTCCTTCAATCATCATGTCGCAACTGATGACCACCCGACCATCAGGAGCCTTGATGACCGCTGAATCATCGCCCGGCCCCAGCTGAGCTAAAGGCGCCGGGGGCAACAGCGGGAGGATGGCGGCGAGGGCGGCGAGTTCTCCCACCTCAGACACCGTGCGATGGGACTTTGGCAGGCTTGTCGACATGGCCACCACGCTAGCCTGAGTGCTGTGATGAAACGCGCCATAGGACTCGGTGTCCTCCTCGGGGTGGTCCTGACAGGTTGTGCACCACTGGTGAACCTCGATCCCGCCGCGTACGCCAACGCCCCCGAGTGCGCGAACATGATTGTCCGTTTGCCGGGTGAGGTTGCGGGATTGAAGGCGCGCAGTGTCAACGCCCAAGCAACCGCCGCCTACGGTAATCCCACGGCAGTTATCCTTCGCTGCGGGTTGGAACGCCCAGGCCCCAACCTGTTGCCGTGTTTCACCGTGGATGGCGTGGATTGGCTGCGAGACGACACGTTTGACCCCGAGTTTGTGTTCACCACCTACGGGTTGGACCCCGCCACGGAGGTCATTGTGGATTCCGCCGCCGTCTCCGGAACGGCAGTTTTACAGGAGGTCTCACGCGCCGTGGGCAGCCAATCCAATCCCGTAGCGAAGTGCCTCGACGTGTCTGACGTGGTGAACTAAGAACTAGGCCCGCTCAGCCCGATGAGCTTTCCTGCGATCCCGCCCGCTGCTCGCAACGCAACCCCTTGACCGAAACCGCTTTGGGGGAAGATAACGGGGCGGTCTCGCGCTTCGGTGAGGGCATCGGTGAGGACGACAACAGCCGGGTGCATAGGTGCCCACAGATACAAAGAGAGCGCGCCGGGGATGGTGTTGACTTCGTTAACGAAGACATCGCCTGTTTTTTCATCCCAGAATAAGTCCACCCGAACAATTCCGCTGAGCCTGGTGACCGTGGCGACCGCCGTCACCACCTTGCGCGCTGCGTGATGAACCGCGTCGGGAGCCTGAGCAGGAAACTCCCGAGGAGCGTGGGTCAGGCCTGCCCCACCAGCACCGCCGGCTAAATACTTGTCCTGATACGAATACAGGCCAGAGTTTTCCGTCCCTCGCAGGGGTCGCTCCAACGCCGTGAGCTCGAGATCCGGATAAGTCCTAAAGGACATATTCAGATCCACCAGACCGGGGCGATAGGGCTCCAGCACCGCGCCGGCTTTCAAGTGAGGTGATGTCGCACCCAACGTCCGAGCCGTCTCAATGTCCTCCACAATCTCAATCCCGATAGATGATCCGCCAAAGCGAGGTTTAAGAATGTAGGGGCCGGGAAAAGCGGGGTTCTGATCAGAACGGAGTGCTTCGCGAGGCAATGTGGGAATCTGAGACGCCGCCATCAGACCACCAAAAGCCAGTTTGTCCATCCCCACGGCACCCGCGTATGCGGTCGATCCGGTGGCGGGAATGCCCAGCATGGTGAACACCGCAGCTAAGCCACCACCTTCCCCAAGACCGCCGTGGAAACACAACAGGGCCGAGTCAATCTCCAGGGGTTTCTTACCGATGCCCTTCTTGAGAAAAATCCCGGGTGAACCGGACAGTACGACCTCGAGTTCTTTGGACCCAGCTGGCGCCCCGGTCAAAAAATCTTTGGCTTCTGAATGTGCTGGAACGAGATGCCAGGCGCCCGCGGGGGCAAGGTATATCGCTAAAGGCTCGTGGCCGCCCTCGCTCAAGACACGGGCCGCTTGCAGCCCTGTCAAAATAGAGATTTCGTGTTCGGGGCTGGGCCCGCCAAACACGACAGCGTACAGAGCGTTCGTCATCAGATCCCCTTTGAAAAGCCCTCCCCGTTAGGGGTAATGATCGGGCAGGTCATTCTCATAGAGAATAACGCCCCGGTCGCCCGCAGCCCGCAGGGCCGCCGTGACCGCGTCGGCGCGAGTCGCAAAAACGTAAGCTGTCGGGCCGGCTCCTTCCAGGAGAGCTTTCTTATTCGTCCGCCCCACAATCATCAGCCTTCCGCCGGCAGCCACCACGGAATGTGCCAGTTCGCGGTTGCGCTCAAACTGCACCGGACCCAGCTCCACCATTCCCGGGGTCACCGCAATAAAAGCTCCCTTGCGGTTCATGGCGGCCGCAGCAGCAGAGCGCACAGCGTTCTGCGCTCCGAGAGGATTGGAATTGTAGGTGTCATCAATGATCAGCACACCGTCAGCGCTCTCGGCCACTTCCGCGCGGTGCGCGGCTACGGGCAGGTCTGCCAGGCGCGGGAGCACCTGCTCTGCGGGTACATCGAGAGCCCACGCGATACCCAACGCCACCGCAATGTTCACCCCGTGGCCAAAGGGTGGAATGTCGACGGGCACAGGCGCTCCCTGCAGGCCATAGCGCAGAGTGCCAAGCTCCCCGTCGAGCACCACGTCAGCCTCGTTGCCTTGGGCGCTGACCCGGATGACGCGTTTACCAGCGCGTTCACATTTCTCCGCCAAGGCGCGCAGCTCGGGCTGATCGATCGGCAACACGACGGTTCCCGCGCGTTCGGTGATTTCGGCTTTTGCTCGAAAAATTGCTTCCTGAGACCCGAGACGTTCCATGTGTGCTTCACCGATGGTGGTGATGGCAGCAATGTCGGGAGGGAACCATGTCGCTAATTCTCGAATGCGACCTTCAGCGTTCATGCCCATCTCTGCGACGAACACGCTGGTTCCTGGAACCACATGGTCGTTAATGGTTTTGGACAAACCCATGAGGTTGTTAAAGCTCGCCGGCGAGGCCACTGCCTGGTGTGACGCGGCGAGAAGTTGAGCCACATACCCTTTGGTCGAAGTCTTTCCATACGACCCGGTAATGGCCACCAC
>Ga0222663_1000254_pt1 | contig 26963 bp, 30 predicted proteins | sample AntAcemetagen602_FD_179852 | JGI IMG/M metagenome (GOLD analysis project Ga0222663, IMG submission 179852) | Saline water microbial communities from Ace Lake, Antarctica - #602 | ecosystem: Environmental > Aquatic > Non-marine Saline and Alkaline > Saline | place: Antarctica: Ace Lake... | reverse complement strand
GTAAATTCTATAGATCCGCCAGTTGTAGCCGCAGGAGTCAGTGTTACGGAATAAGCAGAGTCTACAAGCGTAAATCCTAAGTCGTTTGTAATTATGTCCCATATGCTATTGGTTACATCTGTCTGTGGCAATTCCTTGGTCACGCCGACTACAGGAGCTAGGAGCGTTCCTGATAGGGTGATTGTGGAAACTTCGCCAGCCGCGAAGGTCTTGGTGAGTGAGCCGCTAGTTGGGTCTGTTGATAGCGTGGCCCATGAAGGGACAGAGCCGTTGGTAGTTAAATACTTACCTGACTGACCTGACTGTGTTGGGAAGTCTGTGACTTGAGACAGTGTAACGCTAGTAGCTACAGGGGCAACGTCTGACCATGCAGAGCCTGTATAGACTTTCATCTTGTCTTCGCTGGTGTTGAAGTAAATCGCACCAGTAAGCAGAGGATTGCCGTCATTATCAAGCGTAGGGTTAGAGGCTTTGTCACCTAAGTACCGATCATCAAAGTCGTCATAAGTTGAGGCTGCGTCTGACGCTGAGGTAGCTGCTGCTGAGGCCGAGCCGGATGCTGCCGTGGCTGATCCTGCCGCTGCCGTTGCTGAGCCAGAGGCCGCTGTAGCCGACCCCGCAGATGCCGTAGCTGAGTTGGCAGAATCCGTGGCAGATGACGCACTCGCCGTGGCTGAGTTGGCACTATTAGTGGCGCTTGACGCAGATGAGGTGGCCGATGCAGCCGCATTGGACTCCGATGTCGCTGCTGCCGTCTCTGAGGCCGCTGCCGCATTCTCTGACACCAAGGCTGCCGCTGCGCTGGCAGCACTCGCTGTGGCGCTAGAGGCGCTATTTGACTCCGATGTTGCCGCAGCATTTTCGCTAACTAAGGCCGCTGCCGCCGAAGCAGCACTTTCACTGGCGCTAGTTGCCGATGATGCAGCACTAGCCGCACTATTGGTTTCGGCTGTCTCGGCATTAACCTCGGCTGTCTCAGCCGCTGCCTGAGCTGCTTCCGCTGCTGCCTGAGCTGTCTCTGCATTAGTCTCTGCAAGTTCAGCCGCATTCTCGCTGACCAAGGCCGCTGCCGCACTCGCCGCCGCCGCTACTGCACTTGCTGCTGCCGCTGCGCTTGTACCCACCCAGTAAGTAGGTGATGTAGCAGGGTCGTTGCCCGTGTTAGAGTCTTGCAGTGACGTATATAGAATGCCGTCTGTGCCTACTGCGTTCTGATCCTCGGAGTAAGTCGCTGTGGCTAGCCATGCAAAGCTCAGTAACACCCAGTAGCTTGAAGCCGTAGAGGGGTTCTGATTGAGGTTAGTGCTTTGCAGTGATTGGTACTGCTCGTCGTTGTAGGTAACCATTGCGCCTACTTGATAGGTGATGCCAGCGTTCCAGTCTACCGAGTACAGTAACGTCCAAGAGCCTGTAGTCGTCACAGGGTTGTTGTTCTGGTTGCCATTGACCAATGAGCGGTAGTAAACACCGTCTGAACCTAGAACAACGTCTACTGCGCTGTAAATCTTCGTTGCTACCCATGCGTCACCGAAGTCTGTGGCTGTCTCACCAACAGGGTCGCGTACAGCAATTTGAACATCGTCGTTATCGGTAAGAATAGCCTTAGCCACGCCGTCAAAAAAGATATTCGGCTGACGGCCTGCCGCAGTCAGTAGGACAGGATTGGTATTCGGAATACTGTTGTTAATGTCCGAGTAGGTAGTCTTGGGCGTAGTAGTGCCTGACTCGTAGAAGTATATTTTACCTTCAACAAGCGGGTCGCCAGCGTTGTCTAAGTATTGATCAAAATCGCCGAATCGTGCCATTATTCTTCACCTGTTAGTTGAGCTGCTGTTGCAGACCGCGCTGTTTGTGCGCCGAATCTAGTTGCTCTGGAGGGATTCAAAAGTAAATTGTCTTGCAGTTCTTGCCGCAGCCTTCTTGTATTTCCTCTTTGCAGCAAAGACCTAACGGTTTCCGGATTCATTCCGCTAGTTAAAAGAATATCACCAGCACTTTGTAATGCCGCAGCAAATTGCCTACTATTCTTTTCTTTTCCTAACCCGTCAAATATATTAGCCATTTCAGCACTAGCTTGGGCTGGGTTGCCAAACAAAGCCGTAACTCTTCCCAGTGTTTGTCTAAACCCTCCTATATCTTGCGCCTGTTGAACTGTAGTTGAGTTTTCTAAAGCCGTCCTTCTGGTAAGCATAAACTCAGCCTCACGCTTCATAGCTCGCATAAAATTTTGAAACTGTGCTTCATCTGGAAATACTGCTCGCAATTTTACTACATCGCCATTGCGTCCAAACATTCTTTTCATTAAATCGGCGCTGATATTGGTTACATCAATCTTATCCATGATTGCTTGTCTTGCGCCTAAACGATACATATTCATTTCAGCAGGAGTCATTTTGTTAACAGTATCAATAACTTGTCTGCGATTAGCTTTAAGGAATAACTCGCCTTGCTCCGCTGCCGATTCTAAAGCTCTTTCTCCTGCAAAAGTTGCCCTAGCTTCTGCGTACTTTGGAATCTGAGCGTCAGCTTCATCAATCATAGTGTTTTTAAGTCTGGTCAAATCCCTAGCTTTGTTGTTTTCGCCAGCCCTTAATGCTGCTGCGATTTGATCGTCTAACTCTTGTTTGGTAGCGTCAATAACATCAAAGTGCGTGATTTCATCACCAGCAGCTCTTTTATCAGCCAACCTAACTTCAGCAGCTTGACGCGCTCTTCCTAAAGAACTGTCGCCTTCAATAAGAGTTTTTAGCCTTCCACTAAAGCGGAATGGAGTAGCAGCAGCTTCAGCATACATCTCCGTAATAGCTGGTCTAGTTGCCTCTCTAAGTCCTGCGATAGCTTGTTCTACAGTCATATCCGGAGACTGCAAGCCAAAATCAACGTCTTCAGCAACCCTTCCAGCTTGACCTACATTTCTTTCTCCTAACTCCCTAGCTGTGCGGCCTTGTAAATTAGGGTTTAGATTTCCAGCAGCCCTAAGAAGTCTTCTAAATGATTGCGCAATGTCAGCAGGGATGGCCTCTGGGCCAAGCTCATCTAACTTCAAGATAGCTTCGTCAACCGTCATTCCTTCTCTAGTCAGAGCCTCTGCTAGCAAATCTGCCGCTGCGTCATTCTGAACAGAGCCAAGGCTTAAAGCTAATTGCTCAACAGACCGTGGATTAGTAAACAGCCGATCAAACAACCTAACTGCACCGCTTTTAATCCCAGTAGCTGTCATAGGAGCAAGAATCTGACCTACTATGTCAGCATCTTCTCCACCTAGTTCTTGTGCTATTTCACCACCTGCTACTGCTGCCGCACCAAACCCAGCCTCTTGCTGAGGAGTGGTTTCTAGCAATTCTCTACCTACCCTTTTGGCGGTTTCTATAACCTGCCTTCCTGCTGGTATTGCTTTAGGAATTGCTTGCTGCGCCAAACGCATACCTTGTGCTACGGGCAATGCAGAACCTATAACCTCGCCTGTTGCGCCAGCAATATCGGATACATTTCCTTCTCCCGCAAAAGCGCCTCTTTCTGGAATTTGAGCCTCAAACGAAAATGGCTCTGTTTGCCTATATGCAGCTTGTGGAGAGTCTGGCATTTCTCTGTTGCCTATCATGGCTTGAGCATAAGGTCTGATTTGGCGTTCTGCCGCAATAAAAGGAGATAACCCTACGTCAGCCATAGAGCCTAACGCCCTCAAGCCGCCACCTGTTATCTCTCCAACAACATCGCCTGCGCTTTCAAAAAAGCCAATAGGTTCTGTTCGGGCTTGAGCAAACCTAGATGGTTTAGACTCTGCGCTAGATATTTCTTCACCACCAAATTTAGAGGGCATTATGGCTTCCTGTAAATTGTTCCGCTGTCATCTTCAACGTATTGAGCGCCAGAAGGTAACGCATCAAATTGAGCTTGCGTTGTTATCATGGGTAATGAGCCAGTTTCTGACTCTTGAAAAATAGAACTAAGCTCATTGTTAAAGCCAGACAAATCAAAATCCAAAGCCGCTTCAATTTCGCTTGATGTTTCAAAGTCATCACGAGACTCAGCCCGTCTCACCGCCCTTTGAGCTGCGCGTTCTGCCACTCTCAACGAGTTATTAAGTAGCCGCTTATTTGTTTTAGGGCTAGACGTAAATCCTGCTTCAATCTTTTTCAGTGATTCACCTTCTTGCGCAGTGAATGCAGCACCAAATGTATCACGCAACTGGGCTAATACCGCTTTGCCTAAGTTAGCTGATAGCTCGCCCTCGTCTGCCCCTTCCACTCCAAATAGACGCTGTGCTGCCAAAGTAACTCTATTAAGGCCGCCAGTAGGAACAGTCTCAAGAAGTTGCAGAGCGCGTCTGATAACGCCTGTTGAATCAGCCGCAGCCTGACCTTGCGTGATTATATCTTGCGCCCTTCCTTCCTGACCTGTCGCTTGCGCTTTAGCTTGAGCAATAGCGCCTTCTTCTGCTGGCCTAGAGGCAATCGCCGCATCCAGAGCTGTTTGTTTTGCCGCAGGGTCTGTAATCTCACCTCGTACTGGGTCAAGCACTTTAATATTGCCTGAGCCTAAATACTGAACAACAGTGCCGTTGTTGTATCTAATTGAGCCTGAGCCTCCAACTTGCCCAGAAGCGCCGCCATAACGCATAAAGTCTTGGTATTCCTTAGACCCCTTTGGAATTCCTGCTGCCTCTGCCTGCATATCCAATGAGCGGAAAGAAGCCGGAGTTTCAGATTCTTTGCCTAGTATTCCGTAAGCCCTACCAACAGAAACTTCATTGCCTAGCAAAGACTGTAATTCTCGTGCCGCCTCTTGATTGCCGTCTCTGGCTGCGCGAGTTAGGGATAACTTTCTTTGAGTGTGGCTTGTGTCCACGTTAGGTATTTGGCCTAAAATATTCATACGGTCTTCAAAGATGCCAGCAACGCTGTCTAAGTCTCCAGATTGTAGAAACTGATTAGCAGTTGCTGCGTCCATGAACATAGTGGCTTTGCGCTTTTCAGCAAGTTGTTCATCTTGCAGCATACGCCTGCGATTCAACTCATCTTCCTGCATCATCTGTTGACGGAATTGAGGAATTTCGTTTTTAAACGCAGCGCCTATGCCAGATAACGCTCTTGCTACGTCAACCATTATGTTAGTCCTCTAAGATTCTGTGGAGAATATAATGTAGGATTATAATTCATTGCCGCTTGTGGGTTTTGGTTAAAATACCCTTGCGGGAAACCACTACCAATATTCATGTTTGTACCATAGCCAGTAGGCTGCTGATTTGTATTTTGATTGCCAAACAAACTATAACCAGCACTTGCTGCTTCTGCCGCATTTCCTATCTGACTTCCATAATCAGGAACAAACGAAGGCACATTGCCTATCCCAACCATTGCACTGCCTGTGCCAGTTAGGAGATTAGCCTGATTGCCGCTGTAGCCTTGTTGAGCTTGCGCTTCAGCAGTAGCTGCGTTGTTTGTAAGGCTGTTAATATAGTTCATCTGGCCTTGCGTTAAATTGGCAAGGTTAGTCGCTTGCCCCTGCTGAACGCCGCCAAGTAATTGTGCGACAGAGCCTACCTGATTTGCCAGGTCTCTCCCTGCCTGTGTCCTGCCATTTGCTAGATTAATACCTAGATTAGATACAGTGCTTGCGGCAGGTAAACCAGTTTCCAGCCCATAGTTTGCTAATTGGTTACCAAGATTGGTTCTAGTGCTTAATTGATTAGCGCCATAGCCTTCAGCTAATCTGGCAAGGTTAGTGCCTTCATTCAAATAGGCATCCATCCCTGATAACCCTTGCTGTTGGGCTATTGCAGAAAGATTCTGCCCTTGATTCTGATACAAGTTAGATTGATTTGCGCCTAGCTGAGAAGCAATGTTGGCTAAGTTTGTCCCACCTGTAGTGGCAACATTTGACGCATTGGAAGCAGCGTTAAAGCCTTGCCCAGATAGTGTAGACAGATTGTTGATTTGATCTTGCAAACCTTGCGAGGCAAGACCCTGACCAAAACGAGCCAATTCTTTTTGTACATTGCCACCACCTAAACCTCCGGTAGCTGCTGAACCTGCAAGGTTTGCCCTCATGCCTTGCTCGCGCAGGAACGCCATCTGAGGGGACTCTTGATAAGCCTGGTCAAAAGCGTCTTGTCCTAATGCTCCTGACAACGCCAGTTGCTGCTGTAAAGCGGTAGTTCCTGCTTGGGAGTAAGGATCAAACATCGCCTCAGCTCTACCAAAGGAGTCAGTAATATCCCCTCTGGCCTGAGTAGCGCCTGTCTGCAAAGCATTTAACGCATTCGTTGTGCCTCCGGTCAAATCAGTTCTGGCTTGATCCATTCCTGTATTTAACGCTTCTAAGCCGCTAGCAGTGCCTTCAGTAATGTCTGAGCGAGACTGCTGATAAGAACCGATTAGTTCGTCTAAACCCCTATTTGTCATGCCAATTAGGTCAGCTCTGCCAGCCTGATTTATGGAGTTTAAAAGATTCAGAGCATCACTGGCGCTGCCTGACAAAGCCATTTCAGAGCCAGCCAAGCCTGTAGGAATATCCGTGCCATTAGCGCCGTAAGTTGCCCCTGCGCTGGCTGCTAGGTTTGCGCCATTTCCAGCATTGATTTGGTTGGCTTGATTAGCTTGATTAGCCGCTGTTTCGTTAGCGGTATTAATTTCATCCATCACACGAATGACATCTGCTTCCGGCACACCGAACTGGTTAGCCGCTTGCGCAACGCTCATATTGCCTGAATCTATAGCCGACTTTACCGCTAAAGCATCATCCATGTTGTAGTCTTGGTCTGCTGCAACATTGCTAACAAAAGAACTAGCCAGTTGGTCTGGAGTGTAATTCGCGTTCTGAGTTAGGTAGTTTGTAACATCAGAAACAGGCGCATCAAAATAACTGGCTACCTGAGTTGCAGTTGCCACGCCAGAAGTAATCAATGACTCTAGCTTATTGGTTTGTTCTGGGGTAAATGATCCTTCAGCATAAACAGACTTAGGGACACCAGATACAATTTCCATCACATAGCTAGGATCAACCTGAAAATGACTAGATACATCAGAAATATTGACCTGACCTGTGTTGAGTAGATCGGTAACAGTCTGTACTTGTTCTGGAGTGTAAGTTCCAGTAGCAGGAATAGACTTTATAGTTTCTTGAGCCGACTGATTATTGATGTTTTGAATAGTTGGATTTTCAACTCCCATCAAGATAGGAGGAAGCTGCTCAGCTATTCCAAGATCAGTCGCCGCTTGGTCGACCATGCTAGTCGGAACGCCAAAAGTTGCAGCTAAGTCGGCGTTAGACATACCTGAAAGAGCAGCTTCTTGCAAAGCGGCACGTTGAACGCTTTCAGGAATAGGCTGGCTCTGGCTGATAAGATTCTGAATTTGTTGAATAGCCGACATTGTTATGGCTCCATTCCAGCGTTAAGTATCTTGCTGACTTGATCGGTAGTGACTAATTCAGCAGATTGAGATTGTGGCGCTGCCTCAGTTGTAACAGGCTGACCGCTCCATGCCCTCTTGCCCTGCTCTATTTCATACTGCCCGATGTTGTCGTAATGCCATCTACCGTAAGACTGAATGTCCGTGTAGTTGGGATTGTTAGGGTCGCCAGCTCGCAGCTCAGGTAATCTATTTAAGTAATCAATCTCAATATCTGGATTCTCATCAAGATAACTTTGAATTTCATTCTGAGTAGTAGTAAAGGTATTCTTCAGTGGCTCAATGGCTTTAAATTGCAAACCTTGCGGATCAGTTAAGCCAGATAGCGCAGAGTAGTCCATCTGCGGAGACATAGCCTGCAAAGTGCTGTAGTCCATTTCTTTACCCAGAGTGGCATTACGCTGTAACTGAAGACCAGCCAACAGCGTATTTTGATTCATCATGCCGCCTTGGTTGATCATCTCAGCGGTAGGCCTAAAGGTTTGACCTGCTAACCCAAGACCTTGATTCATTGCTTGCTGACGCACATCTTGAGCGTTCTGATACCCAACAGGAAGTTGCTCCATCGCTGCCCTGGCGTATTGCTGAGTCAGAGCTTTATCTTGTGCGTTCTGAGCCTGACTTTGCTCTGCAATCCTTCTATTGGTTCTATTGCTCATGGCAGAACCAGCAAGACTAGCTCCACCCAATAATAAAGCTCCACCTACTGCGAATGCCATTATGCTTGCTCCAATAACTGTTCGGGACTTAAACCCATTTGAATATCTAATAAATCGTAAGTTGGGATAACGTACTCTTCCTCAACCAGATCAACATCTGGCTCTTTATCCCAAGGCAGTACATTAATCCATACCGCATCTTCGACTGCGTAAATAGCTTTCTTTACAAGCTCATTAGATACAAACGCATAAGGAGCTTCTACCTCAATTCGGCCTTGGTCAGTTACAGCTATCACTTTACCTTTAGAAAGAATATTTACATTAGAGTACTTGTGAATCGCTCCAGTAATTACCACTCCTTGAGGGATGTGCAATTCTCTAGTGTATAAGCCGTGAGAAAAATAATGATTACATTCCAGCGTTTCTACATCAATACTATTATCACTGGCAGCCATAGCCCCTTCAAGGGCTTCCATTCTTTCTCTATGGTCTTGATCTATAACCGCTTGCACAATAAGTTAGCCTTGTTTCATTTGGTTAATTTTACCACATTTAGACTGCTATCCAGCCCTTAGTTTTATCGCCTGCTATATCAGGCTGCATCTTCCTGTATTCGATTGATCCGCTTGATCCGGTGGAGTTTATATACAGACTGTACTGCCTAGCCTCTACAACACCCTCTGGCGACCCTGCTCCTACAATGGGAATGCTTAAACTTGCGTCTTGGGTAAACTGTCGGAACGGCTGCTCCATAGTCCCGTTAGCAGCTACTATGGGCTGGGCTGCGTTTAATCTTGGGCCTGTCACTTATCGCCCCCTATGATGTTTGCAGTCAACTGTATTATTACAGGCTTCACTGCATCCGTCAGAGTGAAGCGGAATATCTCAAACCTTGCAGCCCTGCCGTTCCTTCTCCAGATAGCCCTACGGGTATAGTCACCGATCTTGCCTATTGATCTTGCTATAGGGCCGCTCCAAGTCTTGCCGTCCTTGCTTCGCTCTAGGACTATCTGCGGGTCAGTGACAGCGTCATTGCCAACGCCAGATTCTACCGTAAGCTCTAAGCTGGGAAAGAACACCGACTGCATATTGTTTTGAAAAGGCTGTGTCGCCACCCTGCGGACAATCACACCGCCGTATTCTGTGTAGATATTGGTATCTAGCTTGCCTATGCGTCCGTCAATCAAGTCACCGCATAAAACTACGTTGTACGCCTTGACGATTGAAGCCACCCGTAAAGCCCCCAAAGAGCCTTCTAGGAACGATTTACGCTCATGCCACCTTTGGCTAGTCGTATCGTATACAAGCGTCGTAGAGGGCAGGGAGAAGCCTATAAAGTACGCTCCTTTGCTTGCGTAGGCCCATGAGTAGATAGCGCCTACTTGAGCCTCTGTCAGACTGCTAAGAATAGAGTCTATTGCTGTTGTGGATATTTTGACTGTACTGTTACCGTTCAAGGCCCAGATAGCAGGTGATTCGTTCTGTCCACCGCCTACCCACATAAACGTGTCTTGAGCATTGACTAGTGAGTAAGGAGCAAAGCAACCTTTTTGGAGGAATAGACCTGTTCGTTGGAATGGGAAGTCAGCGCCACCAATATTCTGAAAAGCCTCAAAGGTTTGACCGCCAGAGATGAATAGTTGGTTCTTGTAGACCACTGGGGCAACAATATCATCGGGGTCGGACTCGGCTGTACCAAAGTCTAAAGCGTTGTAACTCAGGCCGTCATTGATGGAGCTTACGATGAACTTCTTAGAGTCTGTAGTAACCAAGAAGTAGCCATCTATGAACACTACGAACTGGGGGTTACCATTCGCAGTGAAGTCCGAATCTGTAATCTCGGCGAAGGTATCTGCTACATGGTTGTAGATATACCCTTTACCGTTAGGCACTAAGATCATTAGCTGAGTGCCATTGTCTGCCATAGAGACTCTGGCTGTGCCTTCTATTTCATTGATGAAGGTTAATGCATAACCATCGCCATCTTGGTCTAGCCTGTACAGTCTAGTGCCATTTACGAAGTACGGCTTGCCTGCCATCTCATAAGCGCCACGGTTCTGATTCTCAATTAAACCGGACGTAGCAACCTGCTCAATGCCTTCAGTGCCGAATAGAGTCTCCTGAGACAAGCCAACACCCTGAACAATGTTCGGATACCAGTTTGTACACTCTTGGGCTGCGATAGGCAGAGAGTCAGAGACATAGAAGCCATTAGCTATAGGTAGCTGAGTTACAGGCATTAAGATACTCCGAAGAGGCAATCCACTACAGTAATGTTATTGGTGTCTGAGTCGTTAGCCACAAACACCTCAAGGTAATCATCTGCCGTCATTGAGACGTTAAAGAATGTTCCGACGTTACCCCTAGTAGTACCTGTAATCGCTCTGGTAAGTTTAGACCCAGTTAATACAGAACCGTTTTTTGCAATGTAAACAGCTAAATTGTCCGTGCCACCGCCAGCGTGTTGAAAGGTTATAGACACGTTAGCAGAAACCACCTCAGTTGTGCCGCCGTTGTAAGTAAGCCTTCCGGTAGTATCTCCGGTGAAGTTAGACTCTGTTTGAACCACCCACGTTCCAGCCACTTTAACCGCAGTGCCAGCAGTAGCGATTGTTGTCGCCGTGGCGTTAGCCTGCATTGTGACTTGAGCATATATCTGGTCTGCGATAGAGGTAATCTCTATGCCAGAAGAATTAACCACCGCAATACTAATTCCACTACCAGCAACAATGCTAGCAATCGTCGGTGAGTCTGCTGTGGTGTTTAGTAGGATTGGCAAGCCGTCAGCATTAGCGGTGAAGTTATGCGACAGCACAATACCGTTCTGAGCAGACACGTTAGCCAAGATGCCAGAGCCATTCTCAATGGTTCTGATCTTGTTTACAGAACCATCTACGTCAAGCACAGGTGCGCCAGTCACAGCTCCGGTCTGTACGATAGACCCAGTGACACCAAGGTTAGCTACGAAGTTGTCATAGCTAATCCTGAAGTTAGAACCGTTTACCACATAGTCTAGGTAGCTGTTAGCCAGCACCGTATTCTGTGCGATGAATTCGCTTTTCTTGCGGCCTTGTGCGTTACCCACCATTGGTGTTGACCTCCAAACCTATAGCGCCCGTAGTCTCGGCGAGTATCTCTGCTTCTCGATCTGGGTAGAAGTGTCCGCTGATTCCATAGGACTCGTCTTCGTTGCCAGAACCCAAAGGTAGCGTACAAGGCAATCTACTAGCCCTGATGCGCTGTCCTATTGTCCTCATGGTCTGCATACCTTGACGCGCTGCCAGGGCCAAACCTTCTGAAACCACGCCTCCGTAGTCTGGAGCGACTTCAATCGCCATATTCGCAATGATGCCTCTCAATGCGCCAGTAGGGACGGTTACTTCGTCACCAAGGCTGTCTACCTCGGTATAACCCAAGCTAATGCCTTGAGCATCTAGCTGGGCCATGTAGTTGTTCATAGCAAAGATATAGTCTTGGTATTCGTCTGGCTCAAGTGGAGCTTCAGAGGCTTGTACCAAGATTCTTTGCAGGGATGCTTTTGCGACCTGCGCGACAGTAGCCATTAGTCGTAGGTAGCTCCGTTCTTAATTGTCTTAGCAGATTTGGCCTTCATGGACTTCTTCTTGGCTTTTTCTGCTGCTGCTTTGCCTTCTTTTGTGTAGGGGAATTTCTTACCTTTAACCATTGGCATAGCGTCACCTCACTCGTATGTGGCTGTCTTAGCTGATTGCTTAAATGAATTGGCAGTAGGAGCGCCCTTAGAGCCTGCCTTACGCATTCTCTCTGGAGTCTTGCCCTCAGCCTTCTGGCGCTTAATGCGCTTTCGCTTCTTGTGGATGTTAGCGTATAAACCATCACTCATTGGCTTTACCTTTTGATGGGTTTATAAAAGAAGAGAGGGGCCGAAGCCCCCCTCGTCATCTTTATACGCCGAAGCCTTGACCTGCAAAGAGCGGGTTGAAGGTTGCGTATGCAGGCAGAAGGTCGAAACGAATCTTCTGCGTGTTAGCGTCACCGTCTGCGTACTTAGATACTCGGATGCTGAAGCCATCGCTAGTAGTAGCGATTGTGTCAGTAGAGTAGAGCTTAGGCAGTTTCACAGTACCGATGCCGAACGCCTGCTTCGTGTAGAAGAGGTTAGGCTGGTACAGAGTTGAAGCAGCACCAAGGATAGTCACAACAGCGTTGTCAGCAGGAGCTGCGTCTACGTTGTTGTACTGACCATTGGCCTCGTAGATAGCAGCACCTGAGACAGTGATAGTTGCGGCATTGCCAGCAATTGTCACATCTGCAAGCACAGTGCCAGTCCAAGGAACCGCTGCGCCTGCTGCATCAAGGATAGGCTGACGAGTAGAGACGTTGAGACGATTAACGCCTGCAATAGTCACCATGTCACCCGCTTTGATTGTACCAGTACCCAGACCGTCGAGAGACAGAACCTGAGTCATAGTGTCCTTGGCTGTGACGTAAGTCGCATCAGGAGCCGCTGCAAGTGCACCTGCACGGTCAGTAGTAGAACCCGACGTGTAGCTAGACAGAGCGTTAGAAGTAAGCGCCATCATGCCACCGAAGTTGCTAGAGATTTGCGCCTTTTCCCACGCTGTACGAACCAGGCCATCAGCCGCATTCAGACCGTTCTGAGCTGAAGACAGCGCAGTAGTGGTGAATGGGTTCATCAGGTAGTACTTGTCGTCTGACATTGGTACACCAACAGAGTCCATCAACGCGCCAGCACCAGCTACATCGCCCCAAGCATCTACGGCAGTACCGTGAGTACCATACTTGAGTGAAGCGTTCTTGCGGATGTATGCGCCAAGATCAAGTTCCATGTCAGTCACAATGCGACGGGCCATAGGCTCAATGATCTGGTCAAGTTGGTCTAGCTCAAGAGCTTCTTCAACATTGCCCCACTCAGTAGCGGCTGTGAAGTAGTCTTGTACTGTACCAGTTGCCTTACCTGCAATGATGTCAGACTTCGTAGACGAGCTGATGTCACCGCCAGAGGTACGGATTGAGTTGTAGTCGTGTGGACGCTTGAAGTCTACGTTAGAACCGCTTGACGGGTTGAACTTACCGCTCAGCAGTTGAGTGTTGACCGTCTTGCTTAGAACTCGGCTTGACTCAAAGGCTTCTAGGAAGACCCTAGCCACTTTCCGAGTGACGTTACTGTTAAGATTGTTAGCCATGCTTAAATTTCCTATTCAAATGTAGCGCCTTGTGGCCCTCTAGGTTTGGGGGCTTTCCCAGCGCCGTGTGGCTGCTCCAATGGATCAGGAGCGTTATTTACCTTGGGTTTAAGAGCAGCAGCCTTCTGCTTGACCGTAGTAGCTACATAAACTGCCGCCTGTGTAGGAGACATTTCGCGTATCTTCTCAAGCTCAAGGAGGTTCTTAGACAAGTAAGTGGTAAGCAATGGCCCTTGGTCTTCTTCTAGTATGTACTGAACAAGATCATCATGAATGCCAAACTGCGCTACTGTATTACCTGCTACCTGTAACTCCTCTGACTTTATCCCTAGCTTAGTAGCCCTTTGGGAATAAGACTGAACCTTCTCGGTCATTACTTCTTGCTGCTTTTGTTGCTGCTGATACTGCACTTGTTGCTTCTGCTGCTTCAGCGTTTGCTGTTGCTGGTCGAACGCAAGAGCTTGTTTGAACGCCTCGTCCCTGATGTATAACTGCCGTCTGTATTCCTCATCGGAAACTGCAAACGGATCGGGTACATCTGGTACTCTTGGCCTTCGTTGTTCAGGTACTTTAGCTTCTAACTCTTCAAGCCGTTTCTTTAGGGCTTCTGCTTCTCGCTCCTTCTCTCGGAGCTTAAAGACCTTCTTCCCTACAGCCTCATCAAGTATTCGCTGTTGCTCTTCACTGAACTTGACCTGTTTAGACTCAGTGTCTTGAGCCTCCGTTGCTGATTCGGAACTTTGACCCTCATCAAAGTCTTCGGTTTCTTCTACCTCTGATTCGTCGGTTACGTCTTCCGCATCATCGTACTCGTAGGTGTCTTCCGGTTGCAGCTCGCTCATGTCTTGCCCCTTATAGGTAAATGCCCTGAATAGGTCAGGTGGCCTGTGGTGATTATAACAGAAAATAGCCAAATGCAACACATAGTGGTACATTTCGCCAAATAGTGAGTAAATTGACCAAGGAATACCCATGAGCAATATATACGATGCTTTTGAGACAGATGACCCAGATCAGATGTCAGACATCTTGATTCATACAATAGGCCAGCTAATAGAAGCAGACAGGGCCGGAGATGGCCCTATCGTGGAAGAGTTGTGGGAAAAGGTGGAGGAGATGATTATAAGTCTGGTTGAGGCTGTTTAGACTATCCCTCGTAACGCACTGGTAGTACCAACGCTAGAGAGTAGGTCTGCGCTGTCTGCCTTGGCTGGGTCGAACTCGGCGCTAGTGGAGCGGGTGTTTTTGGGGTCAAATATCAGATAATGAGTAGCAGGCGTGTAAGTGCTGTAATCTGCATTGTCAGAAAAGTTCTTTATTTTTAAGCCGTCAAACCCTTGAGCTTTAGCTTCTTGCGACCACTTAAACAATTGGCTGTCATCTAAGTCGCCCATTGTCGCGCCATCTACATCTACCTCAAACAGATTTCCTCTAGCTTTGAGAGGAATGATATTTTGGCCGCCCGCATCAATTAGCTCGCCGCCATACTCTAACGCTTCGGCTTCGCTTATGAGTTGCTCTTGCAAGTCGTAATTACCTTGCCTCTCCGCAATATTAGACCTATCTACAAGCCTTTGCACCGGAGCATCCTCTGCTGCCATTCTGGCGTAGCCCGCTGCTACTGACGGGTCATCAGACATCCAAACACCCATTTTTGCGCTATTAGCCTTTGTGACCAAGCCTCCATATTTTCTGGGGTCAAATGCTTCTACGTTACCCGCCGTCCCGTGGTACAAGGTTTCTGGGAAATATCCCTGATCTTCTGCCCTCTGCATTCTTGCGCCTTGATCCATGTCTAGGCCGCGCAATGCCGATGACGCACTATCAGCCTCTCTGGCAAAGTCGTAAACAGGCTTGACCCCAGTTTCGTCTAAAACGGCTAGGGTAGAAAATGGCTTTGCCAACCCTGTTTTAGTTGTATCTTCACGCAGCCATAACGAGTCATAGCCTTTGTCTTTTAGGAAATCTGCCATTTCTTTGTTTTCAAACAACAGATAGTTTCCTTCCTGATAAACTTCTAAGTCAGTTTTTCCTCTTTCTAGCGTAGTACCTAAAGGGTCTTGTCCTCGTCTAGTTAAAAACTCAGATATAATCTCTGGGTTTGATTCTGGGTCAAACTGGTTATTAGCTTTAACAGCAACCGGATAAATAGCACCGCCAGAAGCGTCATACTGCCTAACAATAGCGGACTGTTTAGCCAACCATTCATCTACTATTTCTTCAGGCCAGTTATCAAAATCTCCATACTGAGATGTAAGGTTATCCCAGACAGCCTGCTTATCAGCCTTCTTCATGTCGTAGAAATCTTCTTCGCCAATTCTTTCTTGGTATTTACCTTTCCCAACCCAGTTGCTAGCAAATTCCTTATTCGGGCTGACAAAAACCATTCCGTCATTGTACCCAGCTTTAAAGCCATCTTGGATGTCTTGCTTGGTTCCGTGAAAGAAGCCCTCTGTAAATCCGGCATCGCGCAAGGCAGACCTTGTGTTCTTTGCAAGTTTGACCCCAGCATCCCCGATAATAGGAACAGCGCCCAGCATATTGATACCAGCGCCAACCATGTCACCCTGCCCGTAAGACCGTGCTGCGTCCTCTAAGCCAAGTACATCACCAACCACAGGCAAGAAGTCTGCTGCGGTTTCAACGCCTCCAGCGGCATTGAGAAGCCCCTGACGGTAGCCACCGCCAACCCCTGTAGCATCAACAGCATCACGCATCAGGTTGCTTAAAGCTGACCTAACCGTAGGTCTAGCATTGCTCATAGTCTGAATACGAGGCGCTACCTGCGTCCTACCCTGTAGAGAGTATCTGCGTGACAGTTCTTGTTGGGCTAACTCAGCGACGGTTGGCAAGGTTAATTAACTCCGCTTCAGACATCATTGGAATGCGAGACTTCATCATCTGCTCTTCCATCATGTCAGACATCTTCTTCTGGTTGTCTAACTCTTCGCCCATTGTTTGAGCGGCTGTTTTGTTGATTGTTGCGCCAGCCTGTTGAGCCTTGACCTGTACTTCCATGCGCTTAGTCTCAGCGTTGAAGCCGTCAATCTGGCTGTCTGCTTGGTCGCCCATAGCCTGAGCTTGCATCTTCATGCGTTCGTTCTGGAGCTTCTCAGCTTCAATCTGTAGCTTCATCTGCTCATTCTGTAGCTTGGCTTGCTCTATCTGCGCCCGAAGCATTTCTGCTTGGCCTTTCATCTGCTCGGCTTGAGCTAGAACCATTGCAGGGTCTGGCGCTTGTTGGCCTTGCATCATCTGAGACTGTTGCATTTCTGCTAGTTCTTCATCGGTCATTTGCGACTGAGGAATGATTCCCTGCTGGAGCATCTGCGCCCTCTTTCTTTCTGCTATCTGCGAGGCAGCAGGAGTATTCACGCTCTGTAGCATGAGGTCGCCAGCTATCTGCATGATGGATGGGTCAATCTGTGCTAGTGCAAGGATAGACTCAATCGTTTCTTCTTGACGGTTCTTGAAGCTAGGGCCAGCCTTGCAGATTACGTCATATGATCCTACTGCCAGGTCGTTGACAGTCACTATCTCGCCAGTGGCGTTGTCTATCACCTGCTGGTTGAGAGAAGTCATATCAAAAGACTCATCTTCCCTTAAAACCCTGACAGTCCTTTCTGTGTCGTAGACCTTGGGGATAGCGTCCTTGATCAACCGTCCAGTAGCCGCAATAGCTATTTCCATAGCGCGTGAGTACTTGAAGGTAGAGTTGTCGCCCTTGTTCTGTAGCTGCCGTATAGCTACACCAGACTGAGCGTTAGGGTTGTCGCCCATGTTAGCTGCAAACATACCCGCAGTGGCGTTAATCATGCTTTGCATGGACTGTGCGATTAGGCTCAATCCTTGGTTTACCTGAGCGCCACCTTGCTGTTGAGGGATAGACGGAAACTCTGGGTCTGGGTTAAAGAACTGCACTGGGTCTGAGTTTGTATTGAGCGTAGCTATCTGATCCTCATGACCAGCAGCTTGGGCAGGTGTCATCCAGTATTTAGCCCTTGGAGCTAAAGCGCCTTCCTCAATGCTTCTGGACATGGCGTAGTTTAGGACTCTCTGAGGGTCTAGCAGCTTCTCAACCACTCCCCAGTAAATAGTCTTGCCTTCAAATATCTTGAAGTTACCGTACACAGGGATAACAGGAATGCGGTTGAACACTGTCTCACGGTCATCTTCTAGCCAATCTGTGTTGTCAAAGAACCTAGAGCAGACCTTATGAACCTTGCGCTTGCGTCTACGCACCTCAGTCACGCCGATCATGGCTAGGTCATCTACGACCTTCTCAAAGTCTTCATTGACCTCATGGGTTTGACCATTGGACATCATGACCAACTCACGCTCTTCTGATTCAACGTATAAGAACTCACCCACTACGATGGCTTCTGCTTTGTCGTAGTAAGCGTCACCTTCACGGTCGTCTGACACAGACTCACCAGAGCCTTCAGGCCAGCGATTCTCGTACTCGTCCACCGCCATTGGATGTAGGACAAATGCGTAGCGAGAGTCTGACTTGTCTTGTAACTCAGCAGCAGGGTCAAACCATACACGGTCTACAGGGTTACCAATCTTCTCAATGATTACATCTTGGTCAAAGGAGTTGTCATCTGCAAACTTCTGGCTAACGCGCCATGCGTCAAAGCCTCCGGTAATCATTCCACGCGCAGCCTGAGAGTAGACCTGCTTGGCGTTGGAAATGTTTTCTATGTTACGGATAAGACCGTCATAGGTTAAAGCAATATCCTTAGTAGCATTGCCGCCAGATGGACTGACTCGTATATCAAAGTCAGCCTGCTCAATCTCTGAGGATACCTGATCTACAATAGGGTTTACGTTATCAAACGTGTAGCGAGGCTTGTTTTGGTTAGCTTCCCACCAGTACGGCTCCCATTGCCCATCTCTCTTATCAATGAACAAGTGTGCCTCACGGGACATCTCACGGTTGTCATGATCTGCCTGCTGGCAAGCAGAGAGAAGGTTAATCACGCTTTGATGGTCTTCGTACTTATCCTTATAAGACAAGTCGTCCTCAGTCATCTGGCCTGCTTCTTCTTTCTCTTCTTTACCGTTTTCGTAAGTAGCCATTAGCCCCAGCCCTTAAAATTGATTTTGACAGCCGCCTTCTGAACGGCCTTTGGTGAAAACATAGACATCATGAGCGCGTCTCCCATATTCGGTGACGGTAGCTCATACGGCTTCTTTGCCATGTCTATCTTCGACATTATCTGGATTTTACCATTATTTGATCGTTTTTGCGGTATTCTGCACACTTCACTTCGCAACTGGTCTAGCGTGGGTATTTCGCTACACAGAGAGATTAATTCATCAGGGTCTATGTACTCCCCCTTTACCACTGCCCTGTAAGTAGCCTCGAACCTATCCCTGAGCTTCCACCAATACTGCGCCCTCTTGTTAAAGAACGTGTCCTTGTTGGTCTTGGAGTCTCTGCCGCTGTACGGCACAGCAGCATCATCAGGAGTCTCTGAGCCACGGAACTGGTGCTTCTGCATCTTGGTGGACTCCAGCTCTTGATCTACCTGACGTTTGAGAGAGATGCCTAAGCCGTCACAGTCCCATACAAACCAATCTGCCTGAACGTCACGGGCCTTCTGTAGCGCCCAGTCCATGCCCTCATTGGAGTCGCCTGTTATCTTTTCGCACACATCTAATACTACTGAGCCTTTACGCAGAGCAAAGCCCTTAGAGTCTCCACCTTCATCAGATGGATCATGAGAAGCTATCAATGCCCCGCTAGGATCAAACCCCAGCTTTTTGTGTGCGTCTATGGCTGCGTCATACCACTCTGTAGGGATGATGTTATCTTCCACTGAGTCGTAGTACTCGCCTTCCCAAACGTGCTGAAAGAGGGCAGGTGACATCCTCTCCCTGTCGCTTTCCATCTCTTGCTTCAGGACTTCAGGGACCAAGGGATTGTCTGTAATGTTAATCATTACGATCAGGTGTAGGTCGTCCTCGTAGTACCCGTCCCTTCTAAGCTGCTTCTCATACGGCTTGATGAACCGCTGGCTGAACGCATCTACAGAACTGCGTGGGTTAGCACTGAACCATATCTCTGAGCCTTCCTCACGCAGCGTAGGCGTTAGAGCCTTGAGGGAGTTAAAGGAGATAGTCTGAGCTTCTTCCACCCAGAACCGCTGGAAGCCGTGCATTGACTTCACGCCCTCTGGGTTTCTAGCTAAGCCACGGAACTTAAACACTGGGTCTTGGTTGAGGAGGATTTGGTTGTTCTGTACTTCAAAGCCTTGGAGGTTGAGGCGTTCTATCTCGGACTTGAGCAGGGCATGAACGGAGTCATCTATGGAGTTCTGAAACTCACGGAAGCAAGCAGTCTTTATCCCCTTGGTCTGTGCGTCCATCAGGCACATATCCGCGAAGCTCATTGACTTACCAGAGCCTCGCCCACCTATGGCAATCTTGAAGCGTTTCGGCGTGTCTATAAACCGCCTTAGCTTCTTGGGGAGTTGCATACTAGGCATTTATTCGTAAGTCGCCTTCTTCTTATCCTTCGCCTTTGACATAGCAATGGCTATCGCCTGCTTTTGAGGCTTTCCCGCCGCCATCTCTGTCTTGATGTTCCGGCTGATTGCTTTTGCCTTGCCTGATTTCTTTAAGGGCATTGTCGAATATCCTGTCGTAGTTATCTAAATACTTTTGAACCTTGTACGGTCTGGGCCTTGAGCCTTTGCCGCCTTCCCACTCACCGATCATTCAACCACCTCAATCGTCCACTGCATATCAATCTCAATGGGGTCGCCGTCCTTGCCAGTTACCTCGGTGCGCTTGACCTCTGACCATCCTGCTTGGTGGCTTAGCCAGAACTTAGCAGCGCCGACATCTCCGGCTAGACCTCTTGACTGTAATGATCCAGCCATCCCAATAATAGCCAGAGCCTTACCCTTCCTGTACGCTTCAGCAAGTTCTGGCTGTCTTGTCATGGCTCTTTGTAACGTATTGAAACAACAGCCAAAATAGTCAGCAAGCTGCTGCTTGGTAAGTGACGGGGCAAGCTCAAAGCATTCTTTGAGTTCCTTTTCGGTAAATACCCGTGGCGGTCTGTGTGGAGGATTGCTACTCACTGTCTTGGCCCTTCAATTCTGGTCGGTTTTTGATAGAAAAGTCGAATCGTATTTTCTTCTCTCCCTTGCCTATCCCATTAGCTATAAATTGAATCTTGCCACCTCTAGCTAGAAACTCGGCTGTCTGTTGCTTAATTATAGCACGAAGGGGTTCATTATCTTTCATAGAGCTATTTCCATGTTAAATAGGATGGGCAGGTTTAGCTTTCTTCTGCCTGGGGTCGTTGTTAATTTTTAAACGCGACGCATAAGAGAGCGCTCATTACATTACCGCCTTTATGATTTCCGCTGCCGCTTGCGGGACGATTGCGTTACCCGCTCCGCGCAATATGCCCACTCGATTGGATACCCCATGAGCCAGAGGGAAAAGCGCGGGTTCAGTTGGGATGGGGCGATATTTTCCGTCTCGGCAGTAGATGACTTCTGAACTTCCCCAGAATACGGAATCTGATCTTTCAAGTTCGAGCATCCTGCCTTCTGCTTCGCCCGGGCCAGTGCTTCGTCTGATCTCTGCTTCATGTGATCCATCGTGTTCGGAGTAGCCCACGGAGCTATTCCATAAGCTACTCTCGGCACTGTGTCGTTTCTCTCTTTGCCGCTCTTGCGAAACCTGCTCTTGTCCAGATTTCCCGTGTCCTTGTAATCCCTTACCGAGGGTGTCGGCCACGAGCTTGGCGGTGAAGAAGAGCCTGTCTCTTTTGTGGAATGCGCCGACACCCCCAGATGGTAATACGACCGCTGCTGCGGCGTAACCTTCTGCTTCCAAGTCAGTTTGTAAATCATCGAGCCACCCAAATCTAATTGCTGACGCAACCTGCTCTCCAAAGATCGTTGGAGGGCAGCACTCTCGGATGAGATTGAAGAAGACAGGCCAGAGATGCCTGAGGTCGTCTTTGCCTTTTTGATTTCCTGCGCTTGAGAAAGGCTGACAAGGGGGACTTCCTGTCCAAACGGGTCGGTCTGGACTCCATCCTGCAATCTGCAAGGCTCTTGACCATCCGCCGATGCCACAGAAGAAGTGGCACTGTGTAAATTCTCTGAGGTCTTTTGGGTCGACATCAACAATACTCCTTTCGTCTACTTTCCCATCAGGGATAAGACCGTCTTTAATTAACTCCTTAAGCCACGCAGCGGCGAATGGGTCGTACTCATTATAATAATTCAAAACCTAAATCCTTTCTGTTCGTTCTTACGCTCATTATGTTTTGTGAAATATTAAGTTCAGCCCTACGGTTGCGCCTAGCCATTGCCTCTCGGTACGCCTTGGCATCTTGAAACTTGACCCGCTCACCATTAGATCTCGCCAGGTCTATTGAGTAGATCAGGAAGTCATCAGAGTCTCGCGTCTTGGTTAGTAGGTAGTTAGCCTCTGGCGCAAAGCTGTCATGGAATAGCTTCTTAGGGTCTATGCCCAACGCCCTAGCCATGTCTAATCCGTTAGCGCCGCAGGAGAAGCAATGCCCTAGCAGGTTGCCGTTCTTCTCTGTGATGTAGGCGCTAGGGTTCTTGTCGCCGTGTACTGGGCAGCATACCTGGTACTGCTTGCCTCTGATCCTAGCCTTGTCAAAGTAGCTTACGAACTCTTCTAGTGTCATGGTCGTCTCCTGTTGGCGTAGGCTATCTGCTTATGCTTAAGCCACCCTATAACGTCCTGAGACGCGAGAGGAGTGTGCTTTCTGTTCAATGACTTAGGCCATACCCCGAACTTCTCTCGATACTTATGAGATGCCCAGCCGTCAGCGTAACCCTTTGTGTGCGCGTAGAAGTGTAGTTCATTAAACCACCGCTCCTTCATCTCTTTGGTTGCTGGCTCAGCCTTGGTAACTTTCTTCAACATAGAGCTGTCGTGGTATATCTTCTCGCTGGACGGTATCTCGTAGCCGCATGGAAAGCACTTACGACCTGTGAAGATACTCGCGCACTGAGGGCAGGTACGCTGGATCGGCTCTTTCTCTTCCTTCTTGGCCTGGTTCTTCTCGTTGAACTTCTTAGTCCCGTCATCGAGGGACTCAGGGATGATGTCCTCTGGGAAGCCGTGGGTCTTGAGATTTCCTGCGTGGTCTAGGTAGGTGGCTCGCTCCTTGCCCTCACAGATTCTCCATATACGCCCCGCCCGTTGTATGAAGGCTATTTTGGACTTGGTGGGGTAGCAGTCTAAAAGTATCTCAACTGAAGGGTCGTCATAGCCCACACCCAACAGCATCGAGCAGCTCAGTACTAAGAAATCGCCATTTGCGTGTCCCTCATAAATGATCTGCCTCTCCTCGTCTTTCATGTAGCCATCTATATGAGCTGCGGGTATTCCTGCGGCCTCGAACTGCTCGACCAAGGATTTGCTATACGCCACTGACGTAGTAAATGCGATTGCCTTCCTGGTTAAGCCGCCAGAGTGTTTGCGGTAGTTCTCAATGATGTCACCTGTGAGTACCGTGTCCTTCTCTATCGCCTCAGCCAAGCCCTTCGGGTCGTAGTCCGAGCCACCTGTCTTCAGAGCCTTAGTCTTTACGCCCTTTAAGTCAGCCTTGCGACCTGCGTAGTAATCGGTAGGACATAGGTAATTCTTAGCGATAAGTTCCCGTGGGGTGATTGTCATGATTAAATCGTCGTAGATTTTACCCAGACCTTTAGAGTAGGGAGTGGCGCTTAGGCCAATGAACGGGACGTTGTTGTACCTATTCATGAAGCCTTCTATCAGCCCCTTGTAGGTAGTATGCGCCTCATCGATTATCCCAAGGCCGAACGTGAAGTGATTACGCCGGGTGGCGGTCTGGACTGAGGCTATCTGTATCAATTTGTCCGGGTCATACCTGGGGTCATCACCTTGAAGGACACTGAAGTCAGCCCCTAGTCGCTCGAAGGTAGCCACGGTTTGCGAGACTAACTTTATGCGGTCGCAGAAAAACACCGATTTGATGCCCTTTTGGGCTGCATTCATCATGATATGAGCTGCAATCATGGTCTTACCCATTGAACATGGCGCAGCCAGCAAAGGACGCATTTTACCGTTGCGTAGAGACTGCCTTAAAGCCTCTACTGCAACTTCTTGGTGTCGGCGTAAGCTAACCACTATGCCACCTGCTCTACAGTGATTTGCTCTTCAAGCGTGTCACGAGCTATTTTCTCAGCCTCAGACTGAAGGAGGGTTTTTTGAGACGAATCCCAGAGACGTTGCTGTATCTGGGCAGACTCGGAAACAACGTGGTCATCTATGTACCATGCACGGTACTTATCAATGCCAGCTTTATCTTTGGCGCAGTAGCCAAATTTCTCACCGTTACGCGCTAAAATCCACATTAGAAGTCCTCCCTGCGGACACCGTTGTAGTCATACTCATCAAGAACAGGCACATCATGCAGGTCTGTGTAGCGATTCCATATCTTAGAATCTAGGTCATCCATGATGAAACGCTTGGCTGTGTCAAAATAAGGCTCATACTTGATGAAGAAGTCATCGTGACTCATCTTGCCCACAAATGCCTTAGCAATATCAACGTGGAACTGCGCATATTCAGCGTTTGAGCTTTCATAAAACATTATCTCTTGCAGCTCGTCAGGGCTTTCCTCAGTCGCAGCAATAACCAACTCGTTAGCGGCTGCGTCTGTAGCCTCTACACAGCGGTTTTCACGGTCAATGAGATTATCAAGGTTTGCGTCAATCGCGTCTTTTACAAAGTTCATATTACTCTCCACAAGTAATGTTAAGGTTTTTAAAGTCAGGCCAGCCAAACTCACCGCTGGTTTCTTGAAACAAGCACACCATCTCTGTGTACTCAGTAGAGGCGCGTTCAGCCTCTATCTGATCTTCTTTGCTGGCATAGCTCATGCCGAGGATTAGAACTAGAACTGCCAAGCCCATTGCGATGTCTTTTATCATGTTATTCTCCTTATGTAACTTTAGCTATTAAGCCATTTTTCATTGTGACTTCAGCAAAAAATTCTCTGCCTTGACCAGTGATATGAGGGCGATTCGCTCCTGTCAGCACACCATCGCGCCGATATTCTTCACCGAACAGACTTGTTTCTATATAGACTACTCTATCTGTCGTACTTCTCTTGCTGCCTGTCCAACCCTTCTTCACTCGCCCAGTAAGCGTAGTACACATCGAGCTGGGCGCTAGTGACCCCAAACTGCTGCAAGATACTCTGTCTGCTCCTGCCCTCGTTCTCTGCTTCTGCCGCAAGAACTATATTTTGTCCTTCAGTCATTTTCATTCTCCTTAGTTATTTCGTTGCTGTTGGGAGTATATTGCTACAACCAAGTACAGTTATCAACTTATTTCGTTGTTAATTGGTATCAATGTATTTCAATATAAGACTCTCGGCCTATAGCCTTTTCAGTGGAGTGACACTCAGGGCAGTACCAGCAGACTCGGTACATCACTAGCTTATTGTCGGTAGATCGCTCTTTAAACCCTATGACCTCACCCATCGTGTCACCGCAACGGCAGGGCTTCTCACTCAGGTCGGTCATTCTTTTCTCCTGTCTTTAGGATATACAGCACATCTTCTAACGTGCAGTTTGAGTGAGACTTGAAGTTACACCCATCGTAGACGGTCTTCTTGCTGCCGTTAGGCCACCACTGGACTTGACGGTAGCCGAAGCTAAATTCAATATGCTTCCCTTTATGGGCCTTCACTTTTACGCCATCAAACAAATTCTCTGGTATTTGGTAAGACATTGATTATTCTCCTTTTTTTTGTTTGGACACGAATTTTAGGCGCAATCGCCCTTTTTCCCCCGCAAACCCCCAGAGCCTTATACACTCTGACGCTAACGCCTGCCGAAGCAGAAGCCCGAAGGCTTGGTACTCAATGTAACGCCCACCTGAGTGAGTCGCTTCCCCTGACTTGACGCTTCACAGCGTGGATCAGTCAGCCACTATTGTATAAGTATCTCACCAACGGTTCGTGGCAGTCTCTTGCGAGTTTGCGGTTGCCTGTTGTCAAGGGCGCAGACAGAGCAGGGCGATTTTGTTGGCTTGACCTCCCATTTCTGGGGCTTTATTTAAGGCAGAGCTTGCCATGAGCCAGAGTACGTCAGGCTTTGCCACACGGTCGGGGGACTAGATAAGGGGGAAAGAGATTGTGACAAACACTATATGTTGTGTATACTTGGCTTGTCGGGTTTCTAACTCTTTCTTACTTTCCAGTCGGAATTTAGGGCTGTCAACCCACCGACATCTTTGATGTTATTCTCCTTTAGAAGTCATTGCAAGCCCCTGTTGAGAAACACGGGCTTCTTTTTTGCTTGATCTAACAACCATTATGGTTTACGATTCAATTTCACATAGGGGAATAATATGCATACATCTAATGAAATCAATGACCTAGCTGCGGCACTAGCCAAAGCCCAGGGGCAGATGGGTGGCGCGATAAAAGGCGCTAAGAACGATTATCTCAAAAGCAGTTACGCTGACTTGGCATCAGTGATAGCTGCTGTAAAAGAGCCGATGTCCAATAACGGCCTAAGCTATATCCAGTTGCCTTTTAGCCGTAAAGACTCGGTCGGAGTCACCACGAGAATCTTGCATTTATCAGGTCAATGGATCGAGTCTAGCTTCTCTATCCCGACTCCCAAGCATGACCCTCACACCTACGGGTCTATTGTGACCTACTGTCGCCGCTTCAGCCTTCAGAGTGCGCTAGGGGTTAGCGCCGAGTCTGACGATGACGGCAACTCTGTCACCAAACAGGCTGAGGCTAATATAAGTACAGAGCAATGTCATTCAGTCAAAGCGATGCTTGAGCTAACCAAAACAGACGAAACCCGTTTCCTGAAGGCGTACAAGGTAGATTCTATAGAGAAGATGACCGTCTCGCAGTTTAAGAACGCCGTGACTATCCTTGAGAAGAAGCGCAAGGAGATGAAATGAGAGAGCTTAAACTAGAGCAAGGCTCTGAGGAGTGGCTACAGGCGCGCTGTGGCGTTGTTACAGCGTCTAACTTCTCCAAGGTATTCACCACTGCGGGAAAGCTGTCTACGAGCCGTGACGGGCTTGTAAACCAAGCTGTCGCAGAGAATCTCATGGGTCACCCAGTGGATAGCTTTAAGTCAGAGGCTATGCAGCGCGGGAATGACCTCGAACCCCAAGCGCGAGCGATGGCAGAAATGCTGCTTGACGTTGATATTTCTGAAACTGGCTTAGTTAAGCTAGACGACCATGAGATAGGCTGTAGTCCTGACGGAGTGTTCGGAGACAGTGGCGTTGAAATCAAATGCCCGAACGCTTCAACTCATGTAGGTTATCTACGGGCAGGTAAGATGCCCACGACCTACGTTCAACAGATTCAAGGACAGATGCTAGTCCTAGAACTAGAGTCATTGTGGTTTCTAAGTTTCCACCCTGACCTACCGCCGTTCCTGATCGAAGTGAAACGGAATGACAAGCTGCTAGACCTGGCGTTACCTCTGCTAATAGAGACCGCCGACATCATTAAAGAGCAAACTCAAATACTAAGGAGCAAGATATGAATTACGATAATAATAACCGTGGTGGGCTGTGGAAGAACGACAAGCGAACTACCGAGAAACACCCGCAATTGAGCGGCGCTGCTGAAGTAGACGGCAAGCAATACTGGGTATCTGCGTGGACTTCTAAAGGCGAAGGCAACA
>Ga0222663_1000246_pt1 | contig 27826 bp, 23 predicted proteins | sample AntAcemetagen602_FD_179852 | JGI IMG/M metagenome (GOLD analysis project Ga0222663, IMG submission 179852) | Saline water microbial communities from Ace Lake, Antarctica - #602 | ecosystem: Environmental > Aquatic > Non-marine Saline and Alkaline > Saline | place: Antarctica: Ace Lake... | reverse complement strand
ACGTTCTTTGAGCGCCTCAAGGACGACTTTGGTCTTAAAACTGTTGGTAAAGTTTCTTCTTTTTTGTTTCATAGTCAGCAAATTAACATTTTATTGTTTTGCTGTCCTATTTTTCTAGACCACTACACTATTCTAATCTCCAAATAGTAGGACTATTTAAAATCAATAAATAATTGATACCACTACTCATACACAACGGTTAATATGATATTACCAGAATATGATCCCAGGGGTACATTTCTTAAATCAATAGAGCCGTAGATATAAATGTATATACCCGACCACATAGCATCCGGATTATTATCGGGAGATTCTACTATAATCGTCTCCAACTGATCACTTAACGCATTACTGGTCCGGAAATTGTCGATCCCATTATTGGTATAATTTGCATAAATCTCCATTGGAATGGAAACAGCAACATTTGGATTGTTATGGGTAAGTGTAGGATCGGCATCAATAGAGATCAACATTCGTTGCGTTCGGAGCGCACGAATATGAAATACTCCCATATTAGGTGATCCTAAAGGAATCTCTTGAAGTCCGGAACCGGCAACCATCTGCCCAAAATCCAATCGTTGCTCAACAACCGTATCTACGCTCGGTTCTACATCTATCTGAATATTCAAAAATTGAGCCTTCGACTCTGAAGGCCGTATCGTAAAAAATAATAATAGAGCGATACATGAAACTATTCTTATCATTTTCAGTTGACTGAATCACTAAATAATTCCCACTTCACTTTCATTGCTGTTTTTATACTAAATCAAGGACTGGCAGGAGGATTGTCGTACTGTACAGATATATTTATGTTCCCCGTATAGGTTCCGGCATCAACATTTCCCACATTAATTTTTCCATACAGATATAGATACGAAGCATCCTCTACTGCAGATTGATCAAAAGCTTCAGTAGGTGGTGGCGGTGGTGGACCGGGGGGCTGAAATTGTCTGGCCAAAATAGGAAACCTTGCATCCCCCACATTCGTAATCACGGTAATAAATTCAGCATCACCTGTATTTTGTTGCCCTTTATTTGCATAAGCTGCTTCAAGTGTGAATGTGATACTTTTTTGTGGATCACCGGAGTTTATAATATTTCCATCCAATAGCAGCTCTACATCTGCAGTAATCAAAACACCTACATCCAAATATTTTACGCCTTCTATTTCTATAATAAAGGCGTCCGGCAGCTCTTTTATATGTTCACCGGAACCGGATATAATGAATCCTTCAAAAGAGAGATCGCCAATGGAAATATCTGTTAACTGAATCGTGTAAGGACCAAAACTACCAAAATTGATCTGAGAATGTGCAGTTGTACTCAAAAACAGTACAAAAAACATCATTGTAATTGTTATCAATAAAACCTTTGAGATCGATTCGACAGTAACACGCAGTTCACCCACAAGCTTTGTAAGACATTTGCAAAGCAACATATTGGGTAAAGATTGCAAATATGTATTGTAACTGTACAATATCAGAAATTAGTTATTAGATATATTCTATTTCGATATTAAAATCTCCATCGTAACTACCCGGTTGAGCAGTACTTAGGTCCACTCTGCCCCCAACCCATATATAAAATTCACCCTCTTCATTGAATGTCAAATCTCTATTGTCAGGACTAATCAATTCTGCTGATTCCTGTTCATCCTGAACATTACCAGTCACAACAAACTCAAAGAATAAAATATGATTCGTGTCCACATTCACGAGTTCCCTGTTCTGAATAAAGCTTATTCTCATTCCCGTATCAGGCATCCCACGGGCAACTAACTTCCCTGCACTTGGATTTGATATTGGGTCTACAGATAATACATTAAACTCTACATCCTCATAACGAAAATCCACGGTTTGAAGAGTGAAAAGTTCGATTGCAGATGATACCTGTGCTGAAACCGAAATTGAAACGTTTTGCGGTTCAGACACTTGGGCAAAAACGGATTGAATACTCAATAAAAAGATAAGTACAGTAAAAATAAGGATTTTACGGATACTAATGATCATAGTTTCTAGGTTTTTTTTATATCCCTAAAAATCCTCATTATTTCGGTTAATAGCCAATTAGGGTTTTTTAATGTTACAGGTTCTCGTTATAGATCTCACCCACTTTCTCCCAATGAATTAGATCGAGATATGCACCGATATAGTCGCCCCGGCGGTTCTGGTAATTTAGATAATAGGCATGTTCCCACACGTCAATGCCAAATAAGGGTGTTAATCCATCAGTTAATGGATTCTCTTGATTGGCCGTTTGAGTTATTTGAAGTCTGCCTTCACTGTCTGAGACCAACCAGGCCCATCCACTTCCAAATACAGTAGCAGCCGCATTCGTGAACTCCTCTCTTAATCCATTCAGATCACCAAAAGCCTCTTCTATTGCGCTGGCAAGATCCCCGGATGGAGTTCCACCTTCAGCATGCATGGTATTCCAGAATATAGTGTGGTTCAAATGTCCACCACCATGATTTCTTACCGCTGTTAAAACTTCGGCGGGCAGATTAGTCAAGTTTCTATTCAGATCTGCCAGGGTCATGCTCTGGAGATCGGTATAAGCTTCTAGCGCACTGTTCAGATTATTTACATATCCCTGATGATGGCGGCTGTGATGGATTTCCATCGTTTGGGCATCAATCGCAGGTTCCAAAGCATTGTGTGCATATGGAAGTGCAGCAAGTGAAAATGGATATGAAGCATTAAATATTTCATCATAGGTTAGATAGCCGCCGGTTCTGCTGCCATTTGCAGCACAAGATGTTGTGAAAAGACTGGGTGCTATTACAGTAGATACAGAACCAAACGTTAGAAATTTAAGAGCTTGTTTTCTGGATATGGTGTTTTCTTTTTTCATTTGTATGTACGTGAGGTTGTAATTAATATCGTTCGCATTTATAATATTGAACAATAAATGGTGCTTATTAAGTCCAATATTTTCAATTTTAGATCTTTAGCCCTGAATTATAATGAATTTAGAACACTAAGACTGTCAAATTGCATAAAGAATAGAGTATTCAGGTTTTAACTTAGAGGGATGAGTAGGGATTAACCTGTTAACAAACTTTGGAATTGCAGAATTGGCTAAAATAAAAAAATACCGGAGAACATTTCTTTGAATCATCTTTTGGGATATTTCAAACAAATAAGTTGCGGATTTCCAACTCTTAGTCAATTTTGCCGTAGCGTCCTTGACTACTGTACTCATATGTAATTAGCACAATCCCCAACTACCAGTCAAGTATTATATCAGCTACTTTTCAACAACTTTTCAACAGAGTTATCCACATTTAAAATTGAAAACAGCTTTTAGTGAATGGTGAGGGCTTTTTTAAAATTCATGATCAATTGATACGAATTAATGTTTGAGCGTGACGTAAATATTTATGCTTAAAACTCCCATCTTATCATTGCATTTAAATTGGTTCCCGGCATTGGGGCGTCCCTGTTCTCAACCCGGCTCAGGTGGTCACGATACTTTTCATTGAGCAAATTATCCAGTCTTAAACTCAACGTAACTCCACGTCCAAATCGATATCCGGCATCAGCACCTATCAACACGTGTCCATCAGTCGGATTTTCATTTGGAGCTACTTTCTCCTGTTTGTTTACAATGCGGATTCTGGGTCCGGCCCGGAAGGTCCCATTATCGTACATGAAATGCAGATGAGTCCTAAAAGGCGGTATAAACGTCAGGTTACTCTGCTCACCGGAGCGCTCATGACCCCGCACATAGTCAAAACCGATCCCTCCGCTCAGAACCTCTGAAAAATTTGCATTTGTGCTGAACTCAAAGCCATAAAGAATAGCATCTTTAGAAACATACTCAAAAAATGGCAACCCGGACGGTTCATCAATTTCTCCAGTGGGTGTGAAATCCACAAAATTATCGATTTGGTTTGCAAAAAGTGAAAGCTGTGTTTTTATAGATTCCGTTTGATACTCTACAAATGTATCCACCCCAATACTAAATTCATTCTGCAAGTCAGGGTTACCCAGATCAAATGAACCTGCAGCTGCATGCGGAGCAAAAGAGTAGAGCTCTTCAATAGTTGGTGTGCGGTAGGCTCGTGCAATTTGAGCTCCGGCAGTCCATCGGTCTGATGGGGAGTAGTTGAATCCAAACGCACCGGAAAAAATCAAGTCACTGCGATCTTCAAAGAGAGAAGCGTCCGGGAATAGTTCATTTGTTGTCACGAATGTCTCTTTATACTCCACCCTGGAGCCTGCTTTTATAGTTACAGAGTTACTGATTCTGATCTCTTCATACAAATAACCGGATACAAAATATCCGTTCGCATTTGGAGTTAATGCATCCAGGCCGCCCACTTCTATATCTGAGTAATTAAAACTGAATCCTAATGCACCTTCAAGTGGCCCTGCTGGCCGATGTCTTAGGACAAGTGAACTGCTGAGGGTTTGCTGTGCAAATGAAATTCCCAAACTTTCAGTTACTTCTTGGGGCAACCGATCGATTTCAAATTCATCATGACTATAATCACTCAGATGAAATCTTAGTTCGGCATGATCAATAAAATGATCCATACTTAGCGTTGAGATGCTCTGAAGATTGATTCGGTCCATACGAATTTCAATCAAAGTATTGAGATCATCAATCGCCTCGGGTAAACCGTAGGTATAGTCCATACCGGTAAGAGCAAAACCGGTTTCAAATGCGCCGGATCTATATCCAACCCCACCACCATAACTTATATTTTGGAGGGACGTGTCAGGAAGACGCCCTTCGGGAGTACGCAGATCTCCACCTTCTCTATAAATCACACGGGCTGTTCCCGCAAATGTATCAGATCCATATTGAATACGGGCCAATCCGGCCCCCATTTTGTTCATGGTCGCCACATGGGAAGCAACGGTTGCAGAAGTGCCTTTTTCCCACGACCGGGGCAAATCGTTGCTAAACATGTTTACCACGCCTCCGACAGCACTGGAACCATATAACAGGCTTGCCGGACCCCGAACAATCTCCACCCGATCCATTGCGAGCGGGTCGAGTGCAACGGCGTGATCAACTGCAGTGCCAGATAGATCCCCCATCCGCTCCCCATTCTGCATCACCAAGACACGATCTCCATCAAATCCCCGAATTACGGGTCGGGCAGGCGCCGAACCAAAGGACCTTGTTGTGACTCCGGGTGTCCCATCCAGCATCTCTCCCAAACTGGGCGCTGCTTTTTGCTGCAACATCTCCGCATTGAACGCTTGAGCAGGTTGGTATTTTATATTTTTGCCAATTGGAGAGCTCGTTACAATCAGTTCATCAGCTTGTAATAGTGAGGGTGACAGTTCAATTGTTAAAATTGAATCGGTTTGCAGATTTAATTCTCTCGTTGCAGTCACATAACCCACCGAACGGATCTCAACTGTATAGTTTCCCGGTGTGATGGAATTAAATTCAAATATCCCCTCATTGTCTGCCGCGACCCCTCTGTTGATCTCTCGAATAAATACCGTTGCCCCCGGTATCGGTTCTCCGGTTCTGGAGTCTATGACGACCCCTCGAAGGTCGGAGTTCATTGAGGCAGCATCAGATTTACTTATTTCTACTGTTGATGGCGCTGTAGCTGTAAACAGTATGAATAATAATGTTGTTAAAAGTTTCATAGTGATGACTTTAATCTTAATTAATATCAATATAACATATTAATTAGATAAGACTAACTATTAATTTAGACTATTAAATTGCAATTTGATTGAGTCATAAAAGCAGACTCTCATTCCTGAAGTGAATTGTATTTGGATGGATTACATTTAAGGCAGCATGAATGAATCAATAACTACATGATTAGCAATTATTTTTAAACGTAAACCTGAGGAGTGGCTGTTACTGAAATGGTGAGATGTGTAGCAGTGCAAACAGTCCGGCATGACTCAACCGGACGGGCAGATGGTGAGTATTATCTCTTTAAAATTGGTATAAAGCAAGGTTTAGCGGACGACTTCTGCATTTTCAAGTTCATAAATTATCCCCATACTTGCATCGGAGACTAACTTGAATGTACCCTTTACTTTCATTTTGCGATTGGTATGATCAATCGGTTCCGTGGTTTTCACATAAACCATCGATTCAGCTTCACCCGGACCGCAGAAAAAACATTGACTCATGGGGCTGCTGCTTATCAGAAAATTTTGGTGTTTCCGGGTGTATTCAAGTGGAAACATAAATCCCTCTACAATGAGCTCTTGCCCATCTAACTCTCTCTGTTGATCATTGAATTTGGCACTGTAAAATTCATCTTCCCAGACCCACTCAACATTTACTAAAACTTCCCAGCGCAATGTATCGGTTTCAGAGTCACTAACTGATGTTGTGAATCCAAAAAGTGAACAACTAAGTACTAATAACAGACTGATTCCAAATTTTTTCATAGGTAAAGTTATGTTTTTGACAGTGTTTCTGCAATATCCGTTTTATATGCAAGCAGCGCCGGAACCAACGAGGATAAAATTCCAATCCCTAATGCTAACAGAAGAATCACGACCTCTTCAGAGTGAAAATCGTACCCGGTTACTGCAAATTGTTGTGCCTCTGCAAACAAGACTCCTATCCCCTCCATTGCAATATGCCCTAAAACAATGCCCAGCAGTCCACCAGCCAAAGAGATCATTGCCCCTTCCAGGATCACATGGTTGAAAAGTTTCAATCGAGATCCGCCAAGGGTTCTCATGATCGCCAGATCATACTTTCTCTCTTTCATCGAGTTAAGCAAGGCGATAAATATTCCCAGTACAGAGGCTAATATTAAAACCAATGCAAAAAATCGGATGGAGCTTAACCCCACTCCCAACAAGGTAAGCAACCGGGTCACTTCTACTGCAGGTGCAGCAGCCTGCATAGATGTTTGATCATTAACAAATCTGGGGAATTGTGCCGCAGCAAGAGGATTCTGATACCGTATTAACAGCGATGTGATCTGTTCTTGATCAAATTCTGTTGCCAGATAACTTTCATTCGTAATCGAGCGTCCATCCGTATGGTCGTGATCCTCCTCTTCTTCACTTTCCATGTGAATGCCCCACATGGTTTCAACACCGGTTAAAATCAAACGATCGGCAATCGTGCCTGTAGGTTCTAAAATTCCCACCACTATTAATCCGTTATCATCATGAGAAGACCCCCCTTCTGAAAAACCGTGACCACTAACGATCGTATCTCCAACCTGCAGCCCTTCATTTCTTGCAACATCAGCTCCCAAAACCAATTCAAATTCGTGATTCCAAAGCGTGCCCTCTCGTACCGTAGCAGAATATTTATCCAAATACTCTGTTGTACTTCCTACAATACGATACCCTAAATAGTTATCACCGAGAGCCAATGGAGTGGCTGATGCAACCATTGGATGGTTCATTAACTGCTTTGCTTCCGATAATTTAATATTCCCTGTGGGATTGTCAATGTGGTAAATACTTGATAAAATAAGCTGAATTGGACTGCCCTTTGCACCAACCACAACATCAATCCCTTCTGCATTTTTATACAAGTTATCTTCGAGCTGATAACTGAACAGCAATAAAATGGTGATCGTGGCGATACCAAATGAGAAGAGGAGAATGTTTAAAAGTGTATTCAGGGCTCTTCTGCGAAGGTACGAAAAACTTAATTTGATCAGGTTCATCTATACTTCCTCCTGATTTTGGGCATCGAGCTCTACCCTGTTTAGAAATTGATCTTTTACCCGTTGATCATGTGTGGATATTATCAATGTGGCGCCGGTTCTTTTTGCCTGAGACTTCAGCAGTGAGAGAACTTCACCACTGCGAATATCATCCAAACTTGAGGTGGGTTCATCTGCCAGAAGAAGCAGGGGATCATTCATAACGGCTCTGGCAATACTGACGCGCTGTTTTTGGCCCTGACTCAACTCATCTGTGTACGTATCCACTTTATCAGATATGTCCAATTCACTACAGATCCGAATGACTTTGGAATCATCCGGTTTATGTCCGGCCATATACTGCGCCAGTTTCAGATTTTCTTTTACAGTTAGTGAGTTAATCAGATGCATCTGCTGAAAAATAACCCCGATATGTCTGCCCCTAAATTGATCGCGTCGGCTTTCCGAGAGTGAGTAAAGATCTGTACCATCAATCAAATAACTTCCTTTAGTCGGCCGTAAAATACCGGCTAATATGTGAAGCAGTGTAGATTTGCCACTACCGGACAGTCCAAGAATCAGAAGGTGTTCACCTTTATCTACTTGTAAATCGGGCAGATTCACCTCTGTACCTGAATTGTAACGATGATGCGAATCCCTCAACTGAATCATAGTCATTTCTCTCAGTTTTTCTCTACACAGAGAGAACACTCCACCCACTCTTCGCTCGGAATGGATTGAATGGCTTTTGGGCTGTTCCCCCTTTCGAATACCGGTTTGAAAAGCACCTTGCCCTCTTCATATTCAGAACCACAGGTGTGACAGTTTACATCGTGATCCACTTTTAATTGAGTGTAACCGGCAATGACCCAACCGCCATGACCCTGCCGGGCTGCTAAGCTCTCAAGGGCTGCCCGTACAGTTTGTGATTTATTCCCACTGTAGAATTTCTCAGATAGTTCATCTAATAAGGTTACTGTAGGATGATCAAGTGTAAAGTTGAGTCTTTTCATAAATTACCTCTCTCCTCTTCCGGAATAGGATGATGATTGTGTGTATGATTTTTACAAACTCTATGATGGCGATAGTTGAACCAATGTCCGGCAATCAATAGTACACTCCCTAATAAAGTCATGGACGTTTCAAATAGTGTGCCTAGCCAATAATGTCCACCAAGCCAGCCAGTGAGAATAGCAATAAAGCCGATTCCCAAAAGGATCGTTATGGTTTTGTCGTAGTGACTTCTTTTGGCTGCGAAATATACAGCTGGTGTCAACAACAATACAAAAACAGGATGAGTCCACTCGTGAATGAATGACGCAACACTCATTAATGGAAGTACAGAAATAAATATCGGAAAAACCAGACAGTGGATCGCACAGATACCGGATACTCCGATACCAAAATGATCCCATAGTAGACTGGCGGTTATACTTTTATTTGACAAAATGAAGGTTTTTAATCTGATGTGTAAGTGTGTATAATTATACACACTTTATATGTATAAGATCAAATTTTTTTTAACTCACATCAAACCGTTCAGTCTGACACCGGCCGGTCTTCCTTTCCATTTTCATTACTATTGGAATCTTCATCATCCGTTTTATCTGAAAAGATCTCTTTTGCTTCCTCATCCTCCAACTCCTCCAGTTCCATCTGCCGCTCCATCAAGAGCCTTCGATGTTCAGCCATATCATCATCTTTCAATATTTCATCTATCTCGCGGGGTTTGGGCAGCTCATCAACAGCATTGATACCAAAGTGCTTTAGAAAATGAGACGTTGTTTTGTACAGAAGGGGTTTACCGACAGAATCGGCCCGGCCTGATACTTTGATTAAAAGTTTCTCCATTAACTGTCTTAGTATATATCCGGAATCCACACCCCGGATACTGTCAACTTCCGGCTTTGTAATGGGTTGGCGGTAGGCTACAATGGCTAATGTTTCGATTGCTGGCTGAGACAATCGGCGATACGCATTTTCGTGTTGATAGATACTTAACCAGGGATGGTATCGAGGCTGGGTAACAAACGTATACCCTCCTCCGGTTTTTTCAATCCGAAATGAAAGGTCATTCTCTTCAAACCGGTCATTGAGCTGACCGATGATATTTTTGATCACCGTCTCATCCAGCTCCAGCTCATCTTCACTCTCTTTTATAATGGCAGATAGTTTCTCCCAGCTCATCGGATCCGGACTGGCGAAAATCAGTGCTTCAATGACTGATGTCAATCTTGTCCCATCTACAAATCTGTAATCCAGCATTCGTTATTTTCTAAATGATTAATTTCCGGTAACTATGTTTGTTTATCGTTTGTAACAGATTAAAGTATCTTCATCAATATTCGATACACGATAACCAAATAAATGGAATATATCCTTTACCAGGAAACGTGCAATTCGAAGATTCACAATAAAACTTCTCTCATCATTGACCGCAACACCTGGCAAGTATTTCAAAATATTATGAACCGAGCTGTTTCTCAAGGTTGCAGAAAGTTCCAGCCATATGGGGGATACTTCACGAACAATAAGGAATCCATCATGGCCCACTTTTTGATATAGAGGCATGAAAATACGTCCACCTTCCGGTGCTCTTATCAGATTTCCATACTCATAGGCCAACGGTGTGCCTGCGTCTATTTTATCGAAATTCTTAAATCCGGCAACCATTTGAAATTCTGCCGGTTCATCAACCCGTTTATGATGCAACACTTCATAGTACGTATCCGGCACCCCGTCATGAGCTTGAATCGTATTTTCTAATTCAATTTTTTCTGATACATTCAGTCGCAAAACACCACTATTGTGAAGCAAGAGCCACAAAAAAGCCTCACTTCTTTCTACAGACAGTTCATCTTCATGAGCCCCGGCCTCAAATCCAATCGCCTTATACCCTAAATTATTTATAAAACTTAGAAGAGTTCCGTGGATATTCTCTTCAATTCCTAATATTTGAGGAACAGGAAATTTTCTGGCTATCTCCCTGTTCAACAAGGTGTCGTTCAGCAGAATAAAAGCACAACTTTGAGAGGAGGTAGTATGCAGATCAGCAAATACAAAATCTGTTGCACTTTTTTTATGTTTTTGAAGGATTTCTTCAAGAGTCTCTTTAATCGCTAAACTTTCATCAAATTCAACAGCTCTGGATGCACCATTTTTTTTTCCATTTCCATCGGTTTGATAGAGTTCCCACAACCGATTCAAATCTGTATCTATAAATCGAACACCTAAATCCAGAGCCTGAATATTACCTGAAATGGCATAAACTGCGCCAATCATCTCTCTTTTGTCACTCTTTAATTTCTCTGCAATTTGATCCACTGCTTTTGTTCCGGCCGGTTCATTACCGTGGATTCCGACAAAGAGTACAACAACAGGTCCTTTTTTCCCGGTCTCTATTGACCATCGTACTCGTTGATTGTTTTTTACTTCTTTAGTCTCTAACTCAGTTTTCTGCATTCTCACTACTTTTTTTCTTCTCCCAAACTCTTTTGAGTAATCTCGCTGTGATGGTCATATAATTCTGTTCTGTAATAATACCAACCAATCGATTATTTTTTACAACCGGCAAGCAACCTATTTTCTGACTGTTCATCAGGTCAATCGCTTCCAATATAGAAGCTTCCGGATGAATCGTGATCGGATTTCGAATCATAATATCTTCAACAGAATGACTCGATTCGCTCTCATGATGTACCACATTGTTAAACTCCCGAAATACCATCCGCATGGTGATCAACCCCACAAGGTGCTTGCTGTCATCTTCTACAGGAAGATAACGAATTCGCCTCCAGTCAAAAAGATTTGCCACTAATTCTATAATATCATCTTTTTGTACCGTAAAGAGATCTGTTGTCATAAACTCTTCTACCAGCAGGCTTGAGGGCTGCCACATTTCCATATCATCCGGCTTGGCAAGGCCCCACTTGTGTACCGGTTCTCCTTTCTTTTGATTTTTGATCATTGCATTTGTCACAGCCGTAAGAGCCTGCTCTCTACTCACACTTTTTGAGAGTTCATTGTAGGATTGAACCATCCAGTAACTACCGGTCTGAGCAGTTTCGGTTCGATCACGGATGATATCAAGGTAACTGGTGATATCACCGGAAAAAACACCGGCTTTTTCCAGCCCCTCTTTTGCAATGGGGAGAAGTTCTTTTTGAATCAAATCAACTGCAGAATATCGCTTGTTACCGACCCATTTGAACTTTGTATCCAAACCCAGTTTTGAAGCCGCAAAGAAGTTCATACGTGCATCATCAAAATCGAATACTTTTGAAATATCCGGGTAATGTTCATCCATCCCATTCAATAAACCGAGCCAAAAAGATGCATTGGCCACTTCATCGGTCACTGTCGGACCGGCGGGAAAAATTCGGTTTTCTATCCGTAAATGCGGTTTACCGTTGCTGATTCCGTAACAAGGCCGGTTCCAGCGATAGACCGTTCCGTTGTGCACCTGTAGTGCCATCAGTTTTGGGATCTCCCCTTTGTTCAGCAATTCGTCTACATCCTCTGTAATATTGGAACTCAACATCACTCTGTAACGGGCAATATCTTCTTTATAGATCTCAAGGATACTGTCTTTCAGCCATTGATTTCCGAATGTAACCCTGGGACTGCTTTCTCGAAGATGGTCTCCCACTTTTCGTGTATCTACCGATTGATGAAAGAGCGCAATTCGGGTTTCAGCCCATAACCTCTTTCCGAACAGAATCGGTGAATTGACAGCACTCGCCAGTACCGGTCCTGTAATCGCTTGAGCTATATTATATTTTGAAACAAATTCATTAGGTTTTACCTGCAGATGAACCTGAAAACCGGTATTACATGCTTCTAATAGCGGGGTATCAAATCTCATGAGCAACTCATCCATTCCCTGAATACGAAGATCATATTCATCGCCACGCAGTTTATTGATGGCCTCACATAGTGCATGATATCTGGGTAAGGGCGTTAGATTTTCAATGTCCAGATCTGATTTACGGATGGTTGGAAGTACCCCTGATAAAACAATATCCCCATCAAACTGACGCATCGCTTCTCTCACTTTATCAAGCTGGCTAAGAATACCGGCTTCTAATTGTGATAAACATTTCCCTTTAAACTCCAGCGGATCGAGGTTGGATTCCAGATTAAAACGAGCCAACTCCGTCGTAAAATTATCATCCTTAAGCACTTCGAGCAGTTCAATGGAAATAGGTGACGGTTTTGCATATTTGTCGACGAGGCAGAGTTCCTGTTCAGCACCAATACGAATCATATCCGTTTCAAACATCTCTTCGGAGAGCATCCTATCCATTGCACGAATATCCTTTAACAGATATTTAATGAATTCCTGAATCTGTTCACTACTTTCGGCCAGTTTTACAGTTTCAACTCCCATAATTTTAACTCTTAAATATTAAAATGGTCTGTTTTTTTTATCCATTCTCTCTTTAAGTATAAATTAAAAAAATCAATTTCATAACTATACACTTAAAATATCTTTGATTAGACTCTAGAACAGACTCTTCCGGGCATTCAAATGAAAACTAAAAAGTGAAGCATTCAACCCAATTATCGGATTGAGCTCAAAGATATGGCATGGTATACCTATTCAGGTGGCAGTTCGTTGACTCATTTAAAGTGGAATAATTCTTTCCCTTTGGTATTGAAACCGTATCTTTCAAACAGTATCTGAAACGATCTTTTGTTTAGAATCATTGAGGGGTACTGTTTGAATTAGAAATGATAAGTGTAATTGTATTGATTGAAAAATGAGCTCCAGACAATCATCCATTAATGAAATCGAATCACTCATCTATCTGCTGGATGATCCCGATCCGACTGTGCAATCCGGCGTTAAAAACCGCTTTAAGGAGCTGGGAGAAAATGCAGTACCCCTTTTGGATCAATACCGTTCAGAGTCAGTGAAAGATTCTGAGAAGAAGAGCATCAATGAAGTTCTCTACTACATTACCATCGAAAGTCTGTTCGAGGATTTTTCAGAATTGATAGATTTTGGCATTAAAAGCAGAGCCGATCTGGAAGATGCACTTCTCATGCTGGCCCGGTTTGGAAACCCTACACTGCGAACGGGTGAATATCGCAGAAAATTAGATGCATTGAGTGCTCAAATCAGCAGTAAAGTTGCGGCTACGCCATCCATGACGGAAAAAATGCAGATCATCCTCCACTTTGTTTTCAGAGAACTGCGATTTCGAGGCGATACAGATAAATATCATAATTTAGACAATGCCTATTTAGACAGAGTCATAGATCGCAGAAAAGGACTGCCGATCATGTTGAGCATGATTGTTGTGTTTATCGCGCAGCGATTGGGTCTACCCTTTTACGGAGTCAATATGCCGATCCATTTCATGCTGATGTATGAGACTCATAATCAGCAAATTATTATTGATCCATTTGATGGTGGAACCATTGTTACTTACAATCAATGCTTCTATTTTTTGAAGAAGAACAGTATCGATCCGCGGCCGGAGCATCTCAGGAAAGCTGATTACAAAGACATTCTTTTGAGAACCATTCGGAATCTGGTCAATAGTTATTCGAAAGTCAATGATACCCGAAAAATGGACGATCTACAGAAGTTACTCCACATCATTGATGTTGCTAAATAGACACATCATTTGTAGAAATATCAAAACTTTCGGGCCAATACGGCTGTTTCTTTGAATTGCAGAGTTCTGCCCTCGGAACTGTTGTAAGCTTCCAATAAAATAATGTAGATCCCAATTCTATTGGTCATTCCATCATCAGTCCGGCCGTCCCAGATATAGGACCCTTCAAAACCGGCCGGTTCACCATGAACCAGATTTCGAACCAATCTGCCATATCGGTCAAAAATTCGAATTCGAATCAGATAATCCGGTTCATCCAGTTTGTAGCTGATAAACAGATGATCCTCAAACCCCGCACCATCCGGTGAAAATGGATTGGGATTTAGAAATACTCCAGTTTGCCCTGACAATAGTCCCGGAGCCTGATCTATTGAGTTTTTTTGACCAGGAGTACCTCCCTCAACATGAGCACTTGAACTCCAGTTTAAAGCATCATTTGTAGCTAAATCTGGATTAATTCGTTCGAGTGCAAATCCCCGGTTGTCAACTAAATTTGGATTGTGCCAATCCGGTGAATAGTCTACAACATCGATTATTCGGCTAGTACTATCAGCTAAAAAAATCTTGCGGCCTATATTAGGTAAACTCAACGAATTCCTCTCAATTCGTAACGGTAACATATTATCATCTTCAGATAGATCAAAGAATGTCGAAACTCGACTTTCACTAAAGTTTTGCATGGTCGCTTCTGGATAGAATAGCAGGTAACCATTCGAGGGGATCCATTTTTGAACACTGTTCACCGGATTCATCTCAGAATAATTTCCACTTTGATCCGGTTCGTCGTGCAAAAAAATCCCTTCAATAGAGATTGCATAGGGTCTGCGGTTATAGATCTCAATAAATTCGGACTGACCCGGCATCCCGTTTTGGCCATCATCGAGTGGTTGATACATTATTTCATTAAATATCAGATCCTCCGGTTCTAATGGACGTGCAATCGGCTGATTCAACTCAAAAGCTACATTTCCGCTATGATCTCCGACATTCTCAATTGATAAAATCATTTCATTCTCTGAAACAGAATTTCCCGGGGCGATTATGACCCTCCGACCCTCTTTTGGATCAAATAGAAGTATTGGCACTTCCTCACCGTTGACATAAAAAATTGGAGCTTCCTTATTTGCAGTATCTAAATTTTTCGCTGTTCCCCCTAAAATCCGGGGATTTTCAATCGAGGACGATAAATCGACAAACTTGTTAAAAATCACTTCTAAAGAATCGGAATGAAATAAATTGACAAAAATGATCGCCGGAGGCTGATCGTCGATTTCAAACTGACTGTTCAGAATTCCCGGAGTTGATCCGCTTGCATCACTGCTTTTTTTCCAGTTGTACGGATCAATTGAAAGGGCAGCCGGATCTCTTCTTTCAAGCGATATACCCGGCGAATTATTCTGCCAAGACGATTGATATCGAAGACTGTCGATGGTCACATTTGTTGGATCACTCAGTTTCACTATATCGCTTCTGTTATTCAAAGGTCGGAAATGGGATAGTTCAATAATGCTATCCGACTGTGAGGCCAATGAACCGGAATCAGTAAAAACCAGGTACTCCATTGCCGGCATAAACAGATCGTCCGGAAGTTTTACAGATCCGGTATTGTTTGAAAGTGTCCACCCGGAAATGTCAAAATTTTTATCCGTTCGATTCAACAGTTCAACAAATTCAGGACTTCCGGCCTCTTTACCATGGTAGAGAATTTCGTTGATCACAATATCCCCTGCACTCACATCCGACAGGTTCAGATAGAGAAATTCTACATCTGTTTTTTCCATCACATTCCCGAATATATCGGTTATCCCGTTCATGCTTATTGTATAGGTTTGATTATTGACCAATCCTGAATTTACAGCTAAGAAAATTTGCTCGGCGACCCATTCAACACTGGCAATGTTGACTCCATGGTTGATTTGATAATTGGCAGGATTTAATGCACTAGATGGGTTGGGCATTTTGTTGAATTCAACGATAAATCCACGGTTTTCAAACTGTTTTACCCGAACCACTATCGGTGGATAGGGGTCAGGAAAAGCTGTATTGGTTCTGCCGGGGGTACCCAGTAATTCTGCGGTAGATTCTGCCCAGTTTTCTCGATGAATCGCAGCGACATTTGCACTTTTTCGCTCCAATGCAATACTTTTGCCACCCCATTCCGGGGCGTATGATAGGGAGTCAATCACCAATGATTCACGATTTACAATGACGATATTATCACCGCCATTTTTTAGTGCAGATATACGATTACCGGCAATAACGATCGGAAGATCAGGAAAAAAATGGAGCAGATTTTCATCTGGAGTGATCACTAAATACTCGGCCGGATGTAATAGTGTAGTCACTTCCGTCAGGATGCGCCGGGTACCGGTATTGTTGGCCTGACTCCAACCCGAGAGATCAATAATTTTCTCACTTCGATTGTATAATTCAATATATCGTGAATAATCATCCGGTTCGTTGTACATGAATTCATTGATTACCACATCGCCGGGTTGTGCTTTTTCAACGTGATAATAAACCACAGATCGCTGCTGTGTACTCATTACATTCCCGAAAATATCAGTAATACCCTGGGCTCTCAATGTGTAGGATTGTCCTGAAATCATCGGTGAATTTAAATGGATTACGAAATGTGATGGCTCAATGCCGGTAATCCGGACTACAGTCAATCCTCCATCCAGAGTGAAATGATTCGGAGTTAAATTCATTTTATCTATCGCACCTTCAAATTCTACTTCGATCGTTTCACTATCTAAAACCTCGACAGCCACCCATTCAGGAGCCTGTTGCAGGGGACCAATACTGTTCGGTAAGCCCGGGGTTCCCAGCTGAATAGCCTCTGACTCTCCCCAATTTCCAATGTGTGATGCAGGAGCATTCAAACTTCTACGTTCGAGTGCCACTCCATTACCACCCCAGTTTGAAGGTTCATATTCTATGAGTTCTTGTACCGGGCCCTCAGGCAAAAGTAGTTGTATTTGATCCGGTGTAGTTTGAGTAAAACCCGGAAAATTGGTCATCTCGATCCACGGCCCTAAACCAAAAATAGCCTCCATCAGATCTGAATCTGAGGTGATCACTAAAAACTCGCCGGGGCCAACAGGGAGATCAGACTCCGATATTTTTCCACCACTATTTGAAGCCCCCACTCTCCTTTTAAGTTGCCACTCCTTCAGATTCAAAAATCGTCCGGATCGATTATAGAGTTCTACATATCGGGGATAACCATTGGGCGGACGATACATAAACTCGTTGATCACAATATCTCCTTCACTATAATCATCAAATCTATAAAAGGGGTACGAACTGTTCGTTTCTATGACCCACTGCTCCGGCAGATCCGGATCATAGCTCTCTATTTGATTGACAATGAGTTCATAGCTCCCTGTTGCAAATTCAGTTCCGAAAGATAGAATAGCTGTCTCAGAGTTGATAAATTGAATTCCGGTTGGGGCAGAACCATCAGATAAACTGAAAACTGCATCAGCGCTTTTGGATAAGTTAACCGGAAGGGTAAACTGAACCCTCAATTGTTGAGAATTTTCCAAAGTTACCTTTTGGATCTTAAAAGGGTTCGAATAGGTAAAGTTCAATTCATGCTGATCAATTACACGGTTCCCAAAAATGTCTTCCACCTGTTGGTATGTAAACGTATAGTTAGTGAGTGGGTTAAAGTGTTCAGTCGTCCTGAACTGTACCAACGATCCGCCTGATAGAAACTCAATGGACGAGAGTGTTACGCCTTGATCTAAACTATAGTAAGAGAGATTCCCGGACGTTGCAGCATCCAATTCTCTTGAAAAGCGAACCTGAAGGGTTCGAGGGGCTATCACTGAAATAGATTCTGCAATCGGAGCCGCTGTGGGTGTCGTGATGGTATTGATCAGGCCCGGAGAACCGGTGAGAGCATCCGTGGATTCCCCCCAATTGCCTCGTAAATCTGCACTCAAATCAAAAGAGAATCGTTCAAGAGAGACTTCATTACCACCCCACTCACTAGCTGAGTATGTTAATTCTTCCAGAGTTTCACCCTGGGCGTTTTCTATCGTGATTGTTCCGGTTGTGGTTAGGTTGAATCTGGGGAATTGATCCGCTTCGATAAAATTCCGAACCCCGAATCGATGTTCAAAAACCGGCAGACCATGAGTTATGACCAGATACTCACCGGGTTCCATGATCAGATCTTTATTGATACTTATATTCTCTCCGCTGATTTTCAGATTTCGAAGGTTTAGTTGAGAACCGGATCGGTTCAAAACCTCCACATATTGGGGCCTATCAAAGGTTTCTGTTCTCCAATGGACCGGGACACGATAATAAAATTCGCTGATCTGAAGCTCTCCCATATTTATGACTGGGCCAGCATCTTCTGTTCCATTGTCATCATCATTACTGTCTGTATCGCCTGAATCCTGCTCGTCATCGCTTTCTCCATTTTCATCCTCATCATCCGATTCATCTGAATCATCACTACTATCATCACCTCCTTCACCGTTTTCATCGCCATCGCCTTCGGAGTCATCGTCATCTACACCATTTTCATCGTCATCTCCATCAGAGTCATCATTATCCTCTTCATCATCATTTTCGTCATTGCCTTCATCACCATCATTATTCTCATCATCTCCACTCCCTTCATCCTCATCATCATTCTCACCATCCGACTCATCTGAATCATCACTATTATCATCCCCTTCTTCTCCGTTTTCATCGTCATCTCCATCAGAGTCATCACCATTCTCATCGGAGCCATCACCTTCGGTGTCATCCTCATCTTCAGTTCCTTCATCATCATTGCCCTCATCTGAATCTTCGTTTTCCTCATCAGATTCTTCCAAACCCATTATCTTGATACTGTCAAAGTAATAACCCTGTACATTTGTTGATGAATATCTAACATAAATTCCGAAGTATTGAGATTCAGTAAATGTTTGATCGATCACACTTCCCGAATCAAGAAGAGGTTCTGAACCATGCCCACTGCCCACATAAATCTTCCACTCATTCTCTTCGTCACGTGTCACCTTAACCCGATAGCCTGAATCCACTTCAATCTCAGTGTTGGATGTGAGTAAGATCTCTGTTTGCTGACCATTCTCTATTTTCACCAGATCAAAATGATCGGAGCCGGTGTGAATTGCATAACCATTCGCAACTCCCGGTGAACCGCTGCCCACGATATCTAACTCGTCATCATCACTTAACAGATAGAAATAAACTCTATTTTGGGATGATGTTGCCGGTACTTGGACATAAAACTCCCAACTTCCATAAGCGGTGGCTGATTGGGTGCGAATTTGTGATCTGTTGGGTGAGGATTCTGTATCCAATCTGAGAAGAATGTTGTCAACATCTTCAATGAAAGTGAAATCTTGCAGATCTCCTGTCCAAGCAGGATTCTGACTCAAATCCTGATCCGTAAAATTTTCCTGAAGAGTAACTTGACGTGCGGCCAGATCTGTCGGGCCAACCCATAAAATGAGGTTCAGTATAAAAATAATTTCAAACCAACAGATACGATCCAATTTTCTTTTTCTATTCTGTAAACCATCCCCTCTTATTCTATTCATGCTATTCAACCATTTCATCTCTTTGCTGTGAAATCAATCAAAAGAAAGCAGGAGTTGTGGCTATCAACCACAACTCCAGCTGGACTCTGAAAAGTGAACCCAACCACTTTCCAATTGCTCTATCTGTGATATTGGTGTTTGTATGAACAGGAATTAGGAATTGCCTTACAGATTTTTTTCTTTGATTTGATCTCTTCCCTAAATTGGGGGCATGGATTTAGTCGGGAGTGGGTGAAAGGGGTTATTGGACGTACCTTTTTTTGAGAGAGTTGGACTTATACTGAAATAGGTGACAATTTATATCTTGTCAACCTATTTCAGTGCAAGACCTATCCCCTAAGCCCTCATTATTAAGGGGTATTCATGGAGGTTTTTTATAAAAACGTTATACCAACTCGGGAATCTGGCTCAACGAAATAAAAGCGCGGTATCGATCAAAAACTTCTTTTTCGGTGAGTGTTCTGAATCTGTCCGGACCAAATTTCTCCACACAAAAACTGGCCATTACGGACCCAAAAATGACTGCCCGACGCATATTCTCCGGCGATCTGTCATCAGTATATGCCAGCCAACCCAGCAATCCTCCCAGGAAGGAATCACCGGCACCGGTTGGGTCGAAGATATCCACGACCGGATAGGCCGGTGCAGAAAAGATCTCTTCACCGGTAAAAAGCAGTGCACCATGCTCCCCTTTTTTAATAATCAATGCCTCCGGTCCCATTCCCAGAACGAGCTCTGCTGCTTTCATCAGATTCGGTTCACCGGCGAGTTCTCTCGCTTCAGAGTCATTGATCACCAGTAAATTCACTTTTTTCAGTGTCTTTTTCAGCGATTCTAATGCGCCCTCAATCCAAAAATTCATGGTATCCATCACCACAAAATCAGGGTTGTTGATCTGTTCAAGTACTTTGGATTGTAATCCCGGCTCAATATTACCCAAAGCAACATACCGTGCGTTTTTATAATCTTCAGGAATCACCGGATCAAAATGCTCAAACACATTAAGTTGGGTATCCAGCGTATCCCGATTGTTCAGATCATAGTGATATTTCCCTTTCCAGAAGAATGTATTTCCTGTTTTATCAATCTGAAGGCCTTTGAGGTCGATATTTCGGCTTTTCAAAAATTCAATCTCCTCATCACGGAAATCTTTCCCAACCACACCCACTAAATTCACCGAATCGGTAAAATAGGATGATGTAACAGAAATATAGGTTGCAGACCCGCCTAAAATACGATCTACACTGCCAAATGGGGTTTCGATTCCATCATAGGCAACAGATCCAACGACTAATAGAGACATATACGTAAAATATTGATTTCAAATTGGTTTGATTAGAAGACACAATAATAGTGATTTTACCACTTCAATATGAACCAAATTCATATTTGACCATGAGAATTCTCAATCAGGCAACTTCACTACTCTTTTAATAGTGTGATTTTACCGAAATAGGCTTTGGTGGATGCGCCTGTATTGTCGGAATCGGTCATGATAGTAATGCCGCTGATCGGTGGGGGTTCTTCTCCGTACACCATTCTATAGTCTTCCACTATATTTCTTTTTTCTATATGCCACTCTCCGGCTAAATCATTCCCTGACTGAACCACCACATATTGTACCCAACTAGAAAAAGGATTTTCTCCCGTGGCTCCAATCTCGGCTTTATTTGCCCAGATATAGTTCAACGATCGCAGCGGGATATCAAACGAAGTGAATGCTTTGTATGCAGCATATTTTATCCTGTCACCAAATCCCAGATTGGATTTATCATAGTCGAAGGTTACGTACACTCTGGCTGTAAAATCATCCCCATCTTTTCGGGTCATATCTCCCGATTCTATAACCGATTCAATCTTCCACTCCCACTCCAGATACTGAAATACTGCCGGATCTGCAGTTAGGGGAGTTGTGACACTTGAGATTGAGTTATCACTGGAAGCTACAATAATAGGGGTACCATCTTCACGTTCTCCCCGCTCATACAGGGCTTCGGTTTTTCTCCCGAATGATTCATGTCGCAATATTTTGGCATCTCTGTTATCAGGATCAAAAACGGCAGGATCTAACACAAAAGCGTCCGTAGAATCAGGATCCAGAACAATACGATCTTGGGCCACCAGGTTTTGTTGTGCTATAAATAGAAATGCCAGGATAAAAACTGTTGTACAAGCTACTTTTATTTTATTCATTATTTGAATGATTTATGATTTCTCTTCTTGGTTTCTTTTGGGTTACTACTGATAGGATTCGAATCCCTTAAAGTTCCTGATAGTTCCCTAGTTCAAGAGTCCAATCATACTCTTGGAAAGTAATTTTTGGATCTGAGTTCTCGGGAATGGCTCCATATTCTTTAAGCAGTTCTTTGGCGCCGGATATACCCCCAAAATCTCCCCGGAACCAGCTCATCAGCCGGGTTACTTTTGCACCGTTTTCATCAGCACTATATTCAGTAGTTTCATTCAGATAACTCTCTGTTATCATCGTGAGTTGTTCCTCTACTCGATTCGGATCAAAAACAGCGATATATGGACAGCTTTTTGCCCCGCAATTAAGCGCAAAATGAATTCGGGGATCAATCTGTTCCCACATCAGTCGTTTTTCAACATCATCGATAAACCAGTTTCGCATATAGCCCAAAGTAAGCTTGTTTGTAGATCTGCGCATAATGCCATGTTCAATATCGTCCAGACTCATCAACCGGCCCGCAAGTGCAATTTGTGGGGTTGAGAAAAAGTTATAACCAAAAAATGAATTCCGGTCTTCAAATAACTCCGGATTGTCCAGAAGCAGGATCTGAACATAAGCGTTATAGGTATTCATCCAGAAGGCTTTCTTTTGATCCTCACTAACGAGTTGCGTTTCTAACTGATTCAATGATATATTTGCCAGGCAATCTGTAAGAAGTTCAGTAGGTTCTCCATCCCTTACGCGTTCAACAAGCTGCATAGATAACTTCGCAAGTGTCATATTTTCTTCCCCATTTGAAGTAAATGTATTGATGTCACACCCTACCGTATCCAGTTCAGGATAATCTCCTGAGCAAGCACTAAATATCAGCAGACTACAGATTGCCATCCATAAAACGTTTCGATTCGTATTCATGAGAAATTTGTTTGTTTAATGTTTGATTAATAGATACGAACTCTAAAATGACTATACGTAACAAATCAATAACATAGATAAGATCTTTTTTTAACTTCAACTTTTTTCAAACCAATAATCAACTTTATTAAAGGCTTTATTCTAACTTTATGCTTGTATCGATTATCATTCCGACATATAACGAAGAGGAAACTATTTTACCTCTGTTGAGTTATCTGAAAAACCACTCCGATGAACGGTTGGCAGAGATTATTGTAGTCGATGGGGGAAGCCGGGATCACACTGTTGAGATTGTAAAATCGGCCGGATTTACCTGTGTCGTCTCTGAAAAAAAGGGACGTGCCGCCCAAATGAATAGCGGTTACCGAATATCTTTGGGTGAACTCCTCTATTTTGTGCACGCCGACTCCATACCCCCCGTATCCTATTTAGACGATCTTTTTAAGGCAATTGACGAAGGGTACGAAGCGGGTTGTTATCGCTTTCGTTTTGATTCAGAAAAGCTATTTTTGAAGATCAACTCTTACTTTACACGGTTTGATAGAATTATGTGTCGGGGTGGTGATCAGACTCTATTTATCACCCGTCAACTTTTTGAAAAACTGCGGGGTTTTCGGGAAGATTTCATGATCATGGAGGATTACGATTTGATTCAAAAGGTTCAACGCTCAGTAAAATTTAAGATCCTTCCAAAGGATGTAATTGTTTCTGCACGTAAATATGAAAAAAATCATTATCTGCAGGTAAATTTTACCAATCTGGTCGTATTCATGATGTACTTTTCAGGTGCTCGCCAGGAGACCATGGTTCATGCTTATAAATCATTGATTCATCATCCGAAATTTTGAATTTTAGGCATCACTTTCAGGATGATTAGAGAAATTGCGTACATTTAAGTCAGTGTACATCCAAGCGGGTAAAATCCGGATCTTATTGATTCGGATTCTGCTCATTTTCTTATTTAAAGATTGTTCATCATACGTTCGGCTTTAAATGATGGAATAGATCGGGAGTGGTAAACTGACAAATTTTAGGATTTTTATACCAAACAATGGATTTCAACATGCAAGTAGAAGAGATCAATAAAAAGTTTATGAAAAGAGCCATAGAGTTAGGCCGTGAGAGTGTACGGTCGGGACATGGAGGGCCCTTTGGCTGTGTCATCGTAAAAGAGGGTAAGGTTATTGGTGAAGGGTTTAATCGGGTAACCTCCAACAGTGATCCTACCGCACATGCTGAAGTAGTGGCTATTCGAAATGCTTGTGCAAATTTAAATGATTTTCAGCTGACGGGTTGTGAAATTTATACTTCTTGTGAGCCATGCCCCATGTGTTTAGGGGCGATCTATTGGGCTCGACCCGACCGTGTCTGGTTTGCCGCTTCGCGAAGTGATGCTGCCAAGGCGGGTTTTGATGATGAGTTTATTTATAATGAAATTGAAAAATCTCCTTCAGACAGATCCATTGAGATGATTTCAATCGAAAGGGAGTCTGCAATTTCTCTTTTTGATGAGTGGATTCAAAAAGAGAATCGAATTGATTATTAATGATTTAGCATGAAGATCCATCCTTTTTATCATTTTCTGAAAGAGCGTTCAAGGAGTTCATTACCCGGCAGTCGTGCGCATATGAAAATGGCCCCTGTCCCACTCAACTCTGACTATAAGATCCCTCAAAATGAACTCAATTCAGCCCATCCGAGCGGTGTAATGGCGCTATTATTTCCGGATGAGAAGCAGCAATTAAATGTTGTTCTCACGCTGCGGACGAACTCCATTCGTCATGCCGGGCAGATCAGTTTTCCCGGGGGGCGTTCAGAATCGGGTGAAGAATTAATAGAGACTGCTCTTCGTGAAACAGAAGAGGAGGTTGGAATTACTTCTGAAAAGATTCACATTGCGTGTTCACTCAGCTCCTTTACCCTTCACAAAAGTGAGCATCAAATTACGCCCTTTGTTGGTTTTCTCCTGGAAAGACCCAAACTGAATCCAAATCCTGACGAAGTGCAGGAGGCATTCAACTGCGATCTGAATGTATTGATGGAAGATCATTGTTTAAAAAAGAAAAAGTGGAGTCTGTTAGATCAAGATTTTGAAGTCCCTTACTGGGATATTCATGATGTCCCACTATGGGGAGCAACGGCGATGATGTTAAGTGAACTGCTTGAATTGTATCAGGAGTTTCAATCATCAAGAAAATAGAAAATCAGGCAAAGGACGATCTTTTCTGATCTCCTCTGCCCGATAATATCTATACGATTGAATTACTGTAAATCATTGATCTGATTACAGATATTATAGAGATACCCCTACCACAACATAGAACTGTTCTGAATCCGGGTTTAAGATTAGAGCTCCCGAGAGCGGAATGCTGAAACTTTCCGTTATTTTAATCTCTTTGGAAGTTCCCAGTCCTATATTAACAACAGTAAATTCACCATCGGATGAGTGCCATCCATCCCCGGCGCCGATAAACAGATCTGCGGGTCCCGCCGAAAATCCGGCTTCAAAATAGAGGTCACTACCTGCAGACCCGGCATTGGCTGCTTCATTCAAGACTATATTTCCACTCAGTGAAAAACCACCGGTTTCAAATCCTGTATTGAGCTCAAAAGCATGGCTCTCACCGTCAAAATAATCTGATCCGGGATAGTAGTAATCAGTAAAACCGATACTTAAACCGAAATCAAATGAATATCCTGTGTAAAGATCCATCTCTTGGAATCCGTCAAATCCTTGTGATCCCCAGCCGCCAAATGTAAAATTTCCCGATTCAAATTCAGCATAAGGCTGAATCGATGGGCCTGAAAAAGCTACCCCACGGAAAACGTAGGTACTGTAATAATCCACTCCGGGAGTGAAAGTAACCCCTTGAGCATCTGCGGTTTCAGTCTGTAGTGAGGTTGTAAGAACGAGTACTGTTAACATTAAAAGTGAGACTTTTAAAAGCCCTTTAATTGTATTTAATCTTTTCATAAGTGTATATTTCATTGGTTTCTATTGATTATGAAGGTAATTGTGGAAACTAAAAATGAAGGAGTGCTCCGGACCCCAATCTGAGGCACTCCTTTTTTATTTTGATTTTATGCAGTAAAACTTCCCAATTCAGACGTTTTGACCGGTGAAAAGTCGGGATATGCATGATTTCCATGTTCGGAAATATCCAATCCATCTGATTCTACTTCCGGTGATACACGTACTCCCACTGTGTATTTAATCGCTCCAAAAACGATCAATGAGAAGATGAATGTAACTGCCACAATGGAGGTTGTGCCCAATAATTGGATCGCAAATGAGGATTGTGTGGAGAATATTCCAACTGCTAATGTACCCCAGATACCGCATACTCCGTGAACGGATATGGCACCTACGGGGTCATCGATTCGAAGCTTGTCAAACATCAGTATTGAGAAAACTACGATCACACCGGCGATAGCACCAATTGCTACGGCGCCTAATGTTGATACGACATCTGCCCCGGCTGTGATTCCCACCAAACCGGCCAAAATACCATTTAATGCCATGGGTGCATCCAGACTCTTCATCACCAGCTGGGTCGTTACCATTGAGGCCAGTGCACCGGCACAAGCGGCAAGAGCGGTTGTAACGAATACATAGGATACTCCTGCAGGGTCTGCACTTAATACAGAACCGCCATTGAATCCGAACCATCCGAGCCAGAGTAGAAATACACCAACCGTAGCCAGTGGGATATTGTGAGCCGGTATTCCGTAAACTTTACCATCTTTATATTTTCCGGTTCGTGAACCTAAGAGAATGACGCATGCAAGTCCTGCAGAACCCCCAACAGCGTGAACCAATGTAGATCCGGCAAAGTCATAAAAACCAAGTTCTGACAACCAGCCTCCGCCCCAAACCCAGCTACCGGTAATTGGATAACAGAATGCAACCAGTAGTGTTCCAAAAATCATAAATGAGGAGAGTTTGATACGTCCTGTGACACAACCCGATACGATAGTAGCCGCTGTGGCTGCGAACATCGCCTGAAATATAAAATCTGTCCAGATTGTCATTTCCGCACCGTATGCCGGTGTGAGCATCCCAACCAGATCGGATGGATCATAACCGATTCCAAAACCGCCGAATCCAAGGATTCCATTAAAATCACCCGGATACATCAGCTGAAAACCTATAATAGCGTAGAGCAAAATTCCTGTACAGAGAATGAAGACGTTTTTATAGATCACATTGACTGCATTTTTGGACTGTGTGAGACCACTTTCAACTGTTGCAAAACCCAGGTGCATCAGTAGAACCATAAAGGCGGCAATGAGAATCCAGAGGTTATCAATAATAAATTTCACGTAATCCGGTGAGGCTTGAAACTCTTCCAGGGTAGCGTATCCGGCATCTTCAGCTTCAGCTTGAGAATCGGCAACAACTTCTTCAACAATTTCAGTTTCCGTTACTGCTTCAACCTCTGCCTCCTGAGCTGTAACACTTTCAGATTGAACATTCATTACTGCAATCACAGATATGATTCCTATAACCAGACAAAGAAAAGTAGCTTTTACAACTTTACTCATAAAAATAGAATTTAGTTAAATGTTTTAGTTGCCTAAAATTTGTACGCTTTCACGCTTTTTGTCAACATTTTATTAACTAAACCGACATTTTACATGTGTTATTTTAATGACTGATAGAAAAGCGCTTTTTGCCCCTAAATAATTTAGGTGCAATACTTTAAATGCATTGTTTTAATAATTTTTTTTTAGATAAGGCACGCTTTTTTGAGAGTGAAATGGATTGATGGCTTTTTTTATAACAAATCAGTAGTGTCCGGTAAAAGATAAAAAAAAGAAGGGGAGTTCCCTTTCGAGTTCTCCCCTTTTGGTTATTTTATGTTTTTCCACAAACGTAAATAACCGCTATGAATAAAAGTACACATTTCTC
>Ga0222663_1000237_pt1 | contig 29137 bp, 25 predicted proteins | sample AntAcemetagen602_FD_179852 | JGI IMG/M metagenome (GOLD analysis project Ga0222663, IMG submission 179852) | Saline water microbial communities from Ace Lake, Antarctica - #602 | ecosystem: Environmental > Aquatic > Non-marine Saline and Alkaline > Saline | place: Antarctica: Ace Lake... | reverse complement strand
TCTTTCCGGCTGGCAACGTCCGGTGTCACCACGAAAACGCAAATTCACACTCACCTGTGTTATTCGGAGTTTGGTCAAATATTTGGCGCCATCAACGGTTTAGGTGCGGACGTCACCAGCATTGAAGCAGCAAGGTCAAAAATGGACGTCGTCGAGGACATTCGCTCTTCTGGGTTCGAGCGCGGTGTCGGGCCTGGTGTCTGGGATATTCATTCACCTCGAGTACCCGACGTCGCCGAACAGGTCACCCTGCTTTCCACCGCCCTGGCGGGAATAGCAGATACCAAACTGTGGGTGAACCCCGACTGCGGATTAAAAACCCGCGACTATGCGGAGACCATCCAAACGTTGACCAACCTTGTAGAGGCAGCCCGCAGGGTGCGCGCGACGCTGGACGCCTAGTCGACTGCGCACGATCGTCCCTGCGACGCCACGGTGTCACAGGCATCCATGAAAGGAGCTGGATTCCGTGTTCCCTCATCGATGGGCGACCGACGAGTGATAGGTCTAATGCTCGCCCCCGCTGAGCTTCCGCCCCGAAACACTTCGCATCGCCAATCAGTGACCAATCAGGGGCGCTTTGCTGACGCAGGAGGCCTGGTGGGTAAAGAGTCATGTTGCCCTCCATCTCGCAACGCTGACTGATCGAGTCTCCAGGTGAGCGCCATATGGGGAACCGTCAAAGCCCAAACAACGGCGAGTGCAACCCACAGGTACTCGGTCACAGCCCAGCCGCCGACAAGAGTAATACCCCCTGCCACCACCATGGTGCCAAGCAGAGCCGGCAGGCCGGGGACGGATACCCTCCACAGAGCTCTCACCCAGTGACCCCTGTCGGCGATTTCTTTCGCGGGGGCCATTTCTTGGCTGAGCCGCGCTGTGTGACGAAGCGCATGCCACAGTCCAAAATAGGCGGCAAAGGCAACAAGCGGCGGGGTGAGGATCGCTAGGAGGCCGAGAACAACGATGTCTCTGGCATCGGCATACCGACGTCTCACCACCAGCCATCCGACGCAGACGAGCGCGAGAGACACTGTTGCCCAAAACACCACCGTGTCGGCACCAAAATGCCAGTCAATCAGGGCAGGGTTGACCAGAGCGAGAGCCTCCGTACTGCCCTGATTGGTCAGGGGTATCACTATGGGCAGCGTTCCGGCCGGGATTGCGTACACCCACCAGGGTGCAGACAACGCGCGTGCTTGCGCCCCGGCTTGGCGGACGAAAGAGGCGTCCCCCATACCAAAGTGGACGGCGCTCATCACCACGACAAAAATGAACCCACCCACGGGCCACACCAGGATGGCGATCACGACTAGCGCGGCGACGCCGACATACCCCAGAACAAACATCGCCATCTGAGCCGACCTCATCTGGGGGAAAGTCACCACGTGATCGAGGGCCCCGTGGGGAATGCCTACCGCGAGGGCACACACTGCGAGCCACACCTGCCACGGGGCTGAACCTTGAGTAAAAAAGAACGAAAAAGCCAGCGATAGCAGGACAACCACGGCTACGGCGATGACCGAGAAGGACCGGGTTTTTACTAACACACTGACGGGAGTCACCCCTCCACACTACGCACAATCGTAGGTGGAAACGGTAGGTTTGGCGGGTGGAGTCCTTTGCGTATTTAGCTATGCTGGGCTTTCTGATTGTCGCTTCGTGGTGGCTGGAATGGGCGTTTGGACTTCGGGTTCTGCGCAACCCACGACGCCTGTTGCTCACCCTGTTGATTACCACTCCGCTCTTCATTCTCTGGGATGCGGTGGCCATCGCCCAGGGTCACTGGTATTTCGATCATGCCCAAATGACGGGAATTATTGGCCCGTTTGCTGTGCCATTGGAGGAGTACCTGTTTTTCATCATGGTTCCCATTTCAGCGGTGTTGACCTGGGAGGGTGTTCGCGCTTTTCTCGTTATCGTGAGGCGGCCCAGAACCCCATGATGTACACACTGCTCGCGGTCGTCGGCGTTGTGCTCGCCGTTGTCATCGATGTTTTTGTCACGCGAAGTCGGATTCTTGCCACCGGCTCGTTTTGGTTTGCCTGGCCAATTTTGGTCTTTTTCCAACTCCTGACGAACGGCTGGCTCACCGGGAGGGGAATCGTGCTCTACGGCGAGGAACACATCCTGGGATTACGAATTGCGTACGCCCCTCTAGAGGACCTCCTGTTTGGGTTTGCGTTGATTGTGCTGACCATTTCGGTCTGGATGAGACTCGGCAGGGACGACCCGCAGAAATCGTCCCGCAGTTCCCAGACCTACGTGTGATGTGCCCGCTGCTCTCACCAGGTGAATTGCCGCCGCACGCAGAAAACCCCTGACTTCCCTGGGATTTCGGGCTGTCAGCCTGAGGGCGCAATTCTTGGGTCGACTGTGCGTACGGAGTGAATCCTGTGGGGTGATTCCCCCATTAGAGGTTGGTCGACAAGAAGAGGAAGGCAAAGAAAATTGCCATGTGGAGACCTCCCTGGAACAGGGTCACCCTGTTGGAGGCCACGGTCACGGTGCTCACAACGAGGGTGAGCAGGAAAAGCACGATGTCGACATCTCGCAGGCCAAACTCCAATTTGATGTCGAGCACGAGCGAGACCACAACGAGTGCGGGGATGGTCAGACCAATGCTCGCAAGCGCCGACCCATACCCGATGTTGAAGCCGGATTGCAGGTGGCCTCGGCGAGCCAGGCGAAATGCTGTTGCACCTTCCGGCAGCAACACAACCAACGCGATGAGTACCGCAACGAAGGTGAGTGGCAGCCCCGCCCCGGTGACGACGCCTTCGATGGAGGGCGAGAGAACCCGGGCTAAACCAATAATGACGATCAGGGTGACAACGAGAAAGATGATGCTTTGAACGAACTTTCCCTGTGTGGGCACCACGCGAAGAGACTCGGTGGGCGGACTGGCAGGGTCCTCAAAGTGCTCACGATGTCGAACCGTGAGGATGTACAAAAAAAGGCTGTACACGCCAAGGGAGGCGGCCCCCACGAACAACAGTTGCGGGGTCGTAAAGGTGGGGCCGCTGGAACCAGTGGCAAAGGTGGGAACAACGAGACTAAGGGTGGCAATCGTGGCGATTGCGCCCAGCGCAGCACCACTCCCCTCACTGTTAAACGATGAGGTCGAGGACCGCAGGGTGGCGGCGATCACGGAGAGCCCAATAATGCCGTTGGTGGTGATCATCACGGCCGCAAACACCGTATCGCGGCCAAGGCCCGAGGCGGCCTCCCCCGATTCGACCATAATCGACACAATCAGGGTGACCTCGATGATGGTGACTGCAACCGCCAAAATAATGGCACCCAGCACTCTTCCCACAAAGGCGGCAATTACTTCCACGTGATACACCGCCGAGACCACTCCCCCGATCAGCACAAGACTGAGCGCAATAACCCCGGCAACCCCGGGGGGATTAGCCCAAAACAACACCAGCAAAATGCTCGCAACGATGGGTCCGGCTGAGTGAACCAGCGGGGCAATGCGAGCAAGCGTCATATTCGTGATGATACCGAGGGTCCGGTGGACGTTTAGCGAGAAAGGCCTGTTCGAGGCGATACGGTCACGACAACCCCCGTCAGGCTCCGTTTCTCCCCGAGCCCCGGCAAACGGTGACCGTCGGATTATGAGCCCCCGCTCTCACCAGCTGAGCCCCCGCCCCGACGGCATTCCCCACAATTCTAGGAACCACAGCACACACGGGGGAGAAGCTCCCTGCTCGCGCCGGCAGGGAGAATCAGTGCGGGCGTCTTGACTCGGCTCTCGTCTTTTCGGGGTGCCCTAGTGTGGGAACCCCACGGGAGCCCCCGGCAGCTAAGTACCACCATATTTCTCCTGGAGGGTGACATGAATAGCCAGACTTTTAGAGAACGACTTGAGGCTCCCGGGCCCATTATTCTTTCCGGTGGTTACCTGTTTGAGGTAGAGCGCCGGGGTTATCTCACCGCCGGTGAATTTGTGCCCAAGGTTGCTCTCGAGCACCCCGACGTGTTGCGCCAGGTCACTCGAGACTTTCTTCGCGCCGGAAGCGATATCGCCCTCGCCTTCACCTACAACGGCCACCGGGAGAAGATGCGGATCATCGGGCAAGAACACCTTCTCGAACCCCTCAACCGAGAAGCGATGCGCATCGCCCGCGAGGTGGCGGCAGAGGCACGCGAGGAAATGGGCCGAGACATTTTTGTCGCCGGTAATATTTCTAACTCCAACATTTTCGACCCGGCTGACGAGTCCACCAAGGATGCCGTGCGAGCGATGTATCGGGAGATGGTCGGCTGGGCGAAAGAAGAGGGAGCAGATCTCATTCTTGCCGAGACCATGTACTTCTACGAAGAAGCCAAAATTGCTCTTGAGGAAATCAAGGCTGCCGGCCTGCCGAGCATCGTCAACGTTGCGGTGTTCGCCAGCGGAGAGCTCCGCGACGGGGTATCCCCCGGCGAAGCAGCCAAGCGCCTGGCAAACGATGGAGCAGATGTGGTGGGAACAAATTGTTTCCAAGGCCCCAACACGATTCGGCCCATCCTGGAGGAAATCGTGAAGGCGGTGGGTGACCACAAAGTGTGCGCTATGCCCGGAACGTTCCGGACCACCGTTGAACACACCACTTTTTTCAATCTGCCCGATTCCGGCAACACGGCATCGCTGCCCCAGGAGCGCACTTTTCCCGATGCGCTAGAGGCGCTGAACTCTAATCGCTATGAAACTGCAGAATTTGCCGAATTTGCCTACTCCCTCGGGGCCAAGGTCGTCGGGTTGTGTTGTGGAGCCAGTGTGATTCATCACCGCGAACTCAGTGAACGCCTAGGGAAACCGACCTTCCTGTCACAATATTCCCCCGACGTGAGTAAGCACTTCATGTTCGGTACCGACACGTCGCTTCCCAAGATTGCGACAGATTTCGGGGCACAAGCCTAAGAGCCTCGAAACTCTCTCGGAACTGCCCGCGTCGAGAAAATATGGACTGCGTGAGGCGTAGGTCGTCCCACAGGCGCCCTCCACGCCGCGGGAACGGCACCTTCGCTCTGCGTTCTCGAGAGGGTTTCGTTCCTCTTCTGCCGGTGTGATCACTCTTCGGCCGGGAATCTGGGGTTCGGGCGACCTTTGGCAGACACAACACAGGTAGCGCCCCTGGCGAGGGGTAACGATGCCCGGAATGCCAGGTCATTGCAGAGTTTTCGAAAGCTGATGAGCCAAGGCGGTAGAATTGAGGCCCATGACGCGCAGTGCAAAAGCAATCATCGGTTCTCTCCACTTCGATATCGTTGCGGGCCTCACCGTGGCCATTGTCGCGTTGCCTCTGGCTTTGGGGTTCGGCGTTACCTCAGGTGCGGGGGCGGCAGCGGGTCTTGTCACTGCAATCGTCGCCGGCGCGGTCGCGGGGATTTTTGGGGGATCACGTTTCCAGGTGAGCGGTCCCACGGGCGCGATGGTTGTGGTCCTTGCTCCCATTCTTGCGACATTGGGACTGGCGAGCTTGCTCCCCATGGGAATCATTGCGGGAATTTTTCTCCTGGTATTTGGCGCGCTACGTCTCGGTCGATATGTCGAAAAAGTGCCGTGGCCCGTGATGGAGGGATTTACCCTTGGGATCGCCATAGTCATTGCGCTGCAACAAATACCGTTGATTTTCAACGTCGAGAGAGCCGAGGGAAGCGAAGTGCTTCTTGTGGCTGCGCGGACCGTCAGTTCAGCTCTCTCGCAACCCCTGGAGTGGTGGTCATTGGCCGTCGTGGCAGCCACTCTTGCCCTCAAAATCCTGTGGTCTGCGCTACGGCCGCGGTGGAGCTTCACTCGGTCTCTGCCCGCGAGCGCCGTTGCCACACTCATTGTGTCCGTTACGGTCGCAATCGCTCACCTTCCGGTTGCCACCATTGGAGACATACCCTTCCCTTCCACGTTAACTTTCGGTGTGGAGTGGGCTGAGCTGAAATGGGGGTCCTTGGTGTGGGCAGGCTTCATCGTCGCCCTCCTCGCCGCTGTGGAATCCTTGCTCTCCGCACGTGTGGGAGATGCGATGGTCCACCGCAGAGATGGCGAGGTCCCCACCCCTTATTCCCCCAACCGAGAACTGGTGGGCCAAGGTCTGGCGACCCTCGCCTCAGCGATTTTCGGTGGCATGCCAGCGACAGGTGCTATCGCTCGCACCGGGGTGAACGTCAACGCTGGGGCGCGAACTCGGTTAGCAGCTCTGATGCACTCCCTAGCTCTTCTCGTCTTTGTGGTGTTCCTGCCCCAGCTGATCAGTCAAATACCTCTGGCGGTTCTCGCAGGGGTTCTGTTAGGCACGTCATGGCGAATAGCAAACCCGGGGAGTATCCGAGAGTCTCTTCAGACGGTGTGGCCAGCAAGACTGAGTTATGTCGTCACGGCCCTCTCTGTTGTTGCCATCGACCTCATCTGGGGAATCGTTTTAGGTCTGCTGGTTCACACGCTCGCAACGTACCTCGCATCCAGGAAAGCCGCCGGGGCCTAGCCCGAGTTTTGCGTGGGGCAGTGGCGACCATACATATTCCCGCGGAACAGAAGAAAGCAACGCTCGCGGTGACGGCATCGCAGGTCGCCCACAGTCCCCCGTGCTCGGTTGTTCTGGGTCTGGTAGAGCATGTTCGGTGCAATAAGAGGCCACAGGGGAATAAACCTTGAGGGACAACAGGCTGATAATCCGCTCACGTTAACATTGGGTGAAATAAGACCTTTTGATGAGCGGCTCCGCTTCTTCCCAGCAATACCCTGATACGTTCAAATTATCTAGAGCATGGATTCCAGGCTCTTATCGGCTGAGAAGTCACGGTTGGGAACCCTCACCACTATGACCTCTCTTCTTGCCCCCGCGCCCCTCCCCCGTCCCCATGCCTACACGTCAGAATTCTCGGAACTTTTGGGGAGAATCAAGGCAAGTAATCTGCTTGATCGCACTGTCGTGTACTACATCACCTTGATTGTGGTGCTATCCATTGCCTTTCTCGGCACGTTGACGGCGATGTTTTTCCTTGGCGATTCCTGGGTCCAGATCGCCCTTGCCCCGGTTGTTGCCATCATCATGACGCAGTTTTCTTTTGTTACTCATGAAGCAGCTCACCGCCAAGTCTTCCTTTCCGGTAAAAACAACGACAACACAGCGCGAATCCTCGCCAATGGTGTGGTGGGAATCAGTTATTCGTGGTGGATGGGAAAACACACCAAACATCACGCCAACCCCAACACCGTGGGGAAAGACCCAGACATCAAAAGTGACTTCGTGATTTTCCAGGAAGAAAAAGCTCGCGAAACGAGGGGTTTCGGTCGCGCTTTTGTGAAACGTCAGGGATGGTTGTTCTTCCCCATTTTGACTCTCGAAGGACTTAATCTTCACATTCAGGCGTTTCGTCGCGTGTTCAGTAAAGAGCCCGTAAAGAACCGGGGCACAGAAATCACATTGCTTCTGATTCGCAACCTGGGTTATCCCGTGGTGTTGTTACTCCTGATGCCCTGGTACATCGCAGCAGTATTCCTCGTGGTCCACATGGCACTGTTTGGCGTGTATATGGGTGCTTCTTTCGCCCCGAACCACAAAGGTATGCCCCAGATTCCCGAAGGCGTGAAAGTTGATTTCCTGCGCCGTCAAGTGATGACCAGTCGCAACATTAGGGGCGGAAAGTTCATGGACCATTTCATGGGTGGACTTAACTACCAAGTGGAACATCACCTATTCCCCAGTATGGCCAGACCAAAATTGCAAAGAGCAGCGCGACTGGTCAGAGAATTTTGCGCAGAGAAGAAGATTTCCTACACCGAAGCAGGGCTCTTTGAGTCCTACGGAATAGTAATCCGCTACCTCAACGAGGTGGGCCTCGCAGCCCGGGATCCTTTTGACTGTCCCGCGATAAGCACCATCGGCCGGTAACGTACCATCTGGGCCTTCCCAGCTGAGTTCTCCCTTGCGTGCGCCTGGGCTCCCACAGAGCCTGGGCTGCCCGCGCGGTCAACGTATGCCAAGATGCGTCTGACGCGCGCTCATTCTTGAGCAACCAAATAATCGGCCATCGTCGTGCTCGCCAGAACCGTTCATACCCTAAGCGCGCAGGCACGTGCCCTGCGCCGAGAGGGGCCGGGGTGAGTGTTCCGGGATATATGTCGCCGCTATCCCAGAGGCCCTGCTTAGCGGCCAAGCGCTGGTTGCGGCGTGGCGTTGGAAACAGGAAGTCGGCAGGGACTCAGGAACGTGCCTCAAACGACCCCGCGCCTGCCTGAACGCCGCTTGGATAATGGGCAAGCCAGGGGCGCTGGGTCATGGTCGCTCTTTCGCCTTGAGGTCGCTGACCTGAGTGAGACAGCGGCAGTGCTGATGCGGAAAAGCTACCGGTGAGAGCTGACGGGCCAACAGGTAAATTCGCAGGAAAGTATTCGTGGCCAAGGTTTTGGGCTCACAGCGTCCTTATACCGCCTCTTTCCGAGACCTACTTTTGGGCTAAAAACGGCGGTCTCGGAGGCGGGCAGGACCGGTCACGCTTCGGTAACAATCGGCCCTCCCCTGAAAGCGATTGCACGCGCGCGACTAGCGTTGGCCACAGCACACCTTTGTGTGCTTACCTCAGAAAATACGTAAGGGGATAGTTAATGAAAAAAAATGTTGCCATCATGGCGGCTCTTGCCGCTGTGACACTCGTTGTGAGTGGTTGTGCAGCTACTGCCGACGACACGTCGGCAGAGACCGCGCCCGCCACTACCGAAACCGTCGAGACTGTCGCTGTCAGCTCGGTCCTTGACTCCGTCATGGAAGCGGGTGTAGTGAAGTGTGGAACCCGTGACGCTCTGCCCGGCTTTGCCGTGTTGCAGGAGGACGGAACTCACGTTGGATTCGACTCCGATTTCTGTAAGGCCATTGCCGCAGCTGTGCTCGGTGACGCCGCCGCTGTAGACATGGTTGACCTTGAGACCGCTGACCGCTTCACGGCGCTTCAGAACGGCTCTGTTGACGTTCTCGTGCGTAACACCACGTGGACTGCCTCACGGGACGGTGGAGAAGCCGCAACTTTCTTGCAGCCGACCTTCTATGACGGCCAGGGCATGATGGTCACCGCTGATAGCGGTTACGGCAGTGTCTCCGACATGGACGGCGCGATTATCTGTGTCGCCAAGGGCACCACGACTGAAGGTAACGCCGCTCTCGAGTCCTCCCGCTTGGGTCTGGACTGGGAAGTTCGTTCCTACGACGAGACCGAATTGATCCTGCAGGCGTTCCTTGCTGGCCAGTGTGATGGATGGTCTTCGGACGTCAGCCAGCTCACGGGTTTGCGCTCGGCGTACCCCGACGGTGCAGAGGCACTGACGATTCTGCCCGAGGTATTCTCCAAGGAGCCCCTCGCACCTGCTGTCCTGGATGGCGACACCCAGTGGGCACAGATTGTGAACTGGACCATTTTGGCCACGATCCAGGCTGAAGAGTTTGGCATCACAAGCGCCAACGTGGACAGCATTGCTGCCTCGACCGAAGATGTCAGCATCCAGCGTTTCCTCGGTTTGGAACTCGTCTCGGATGATGGCTCTGCGGTCCTCGATCCAGGTCTCGGCCTGCCCTCCGACTTTGCTTACCAAGTGGTCAAGCAGGTTGGTAACTACGGTGAGATCTTCGAGCGCCACCTCACCCCCTTGGGCCTCGAGCGCGGCGTCAACGCGCTCTGGACCAATGGTGGAGTGCTGTACGCTCCTCCTTACCGCTAAACAACGAAGTAGATAAACGGTGTCTTGAGCTTGGGAGGGTTCTTGTAAATGAGTTCCCTCCCAAGCGCACCTACAAAGCCGCCTCTCTGGCGCGATATCCGGGTTCTCCGGTGGGCCTTCCAACTTCTCGTTCTCGCCCTCGTCATTGCCTTTGTGTACTGGCTATATGGGAACTACCAGACGAACGTTGCCCGAAGCAGTATCCCCACGGATCTGCGCTTCCTTGACAATCCCGCCAACTTCACCATGCCCGGCAATGACCTAGATCAGAGCCAGCCCGTGCGAGATGCCTTCGTGCAAGGTTTTTACAACACGCTGCGGGTGTCCATCGTGGGAATCCTCCTCACCACCGTGCTGGGCACCCTGGTCGGAATCGCCAGATTGTCAAAAAACTTTATGGTTCGCACCTTCGCCACTGCCTATGTTGAACTCATTCGGAACATCCCGCTGTTGTTGCTCCTGACCTTCATGAATCTTGCGGTGATCCTCCAGACTTTCCCCCGCATTGAAAATGCGTGGTTGCCACTGAACCTTTTTGTCATCTCCAATCGCGGCATTGCTATCCCCTGGTTCACCGGATCGGGCGGAATTCTTTTAGCCGTCCTCGCAAGCGCCCTGGTGCTGACGTGGATTGTCGTGAAGATTCGAGGCCGAGTGTCAGACATTAATGGCAAGCCAGCCCGCGGTCTCACCTGGGGTTTGCCCACGTTCATCGTCGTCATGGTCGCAGGCTGGATTGTGCTCGGGTATGACTGGGTGCTTCCTTTTGTGGATGACCGCGCCACCAGCGGGGGACTGCGGTTGGACCCCTCGTTTTTTGCTCTGCTGGTGACGCTTGTGGTTTACACCAGCAGTCACGTGGCCGAAATTGTCCGCGGCTCCATTCAGGCCGTCGTCAAGGGTCAATCCGAAGCCGCGGATGCTTTAGCCCTGAGTGGCGGACAAAAAATGAGACTGGTCATTCTCCCTCAGGCTTTTCGCATTGCTATGCCGGCGCTGGGTAACCAGTTTCTGAACCTCATCAAGAACTCGTCGCTCGGGGCGACCATCAGCTATTTCGAGCTGACTCAAATTGCGCAGATCACGGTGGGTAATGGCTCTCCCGCTGTTCCAGCCTTCACTTTGACTCTTCTGGTCTATTTGATGATTTCCTTGGTGACCAGCGTCATTGTGAACATTGTGAACCGGAGATTGGCCTTGGTGGAGCGATGATGATCTGGATGAAGCGCAACCTCTTCCGTTCGGTGGGAGATTCACTCCTCACGGTCGTTTTTGGCTCCGTCGCTGTCTATGTCCTCTGGGGTGTCCTCCAGTTTGTCTTCGTCACCGGACGGTGGGACATCATCCAGGTCAACCTGAAACTTTTGCTCGTCGGGCGCTTCCCCGAAGAACTCTTGTGGCTTGTGAGCGGCTCCATTATGGCTCTCGCGTTTTGGGTTTCTGCCGCAGCAACCTCCTCGCAATCCACCAAAGAGGCGCGACCGGGCTTTGGCAGAAGAATCTGGGAGGCCTTCCAGCGTTTTGGACTCCTCGCTGCCACGGGATTGTTGCTTATTGCCGTCTCGGGCGACCGCGCGTCACTCGTCATGGGAGCGATGATTCTGGGGTCGATTATTCTCGGTCAACTTGTCGGCTTCGCTAGGCGCACCCTGAGCCCTCTTAACGCACTTCCCGGCTGGATATGGCACCCCCTTTTAGCCGTGGCACCTATTGTTTTGGTGGCCCTGACTCTCTCCCAGGCAAGCTTGGATCTCTGGGGTGGGTTCCTGATTAACTTCTACATCGCGATTATCAGCATCGTGTTGAGTTTCCCGTTCGGAATTTTGCTTGCCCTGGGAAGAAAATCCACCCTGCCCATCGTGCGGCTCATTTCCACCACGTACATCGAACTGATCCGCGGCGCACCGTTATTCGTGTTGTTACTTCTCGCCGGTGTCGCTCTGGAGTTCTTTGTTCCCAGCTCTATGGCACCGGGACAAATTGCCCGTGCCGTGACGGTATTCACGCTGTTTACTGCCGCTTATGTCGCGGAAATTGTGCGCGGTGGCCTGCAATCCATTCCTGCCGGCCAAACCGAAGCCGGCAAAGCACTGGGATTGAACACGACCAAGATCACCACTTTGGTGACGCTGCCCCAAGCGCTTCGCAACGTAATCCCCGCTCAAATTGGGCAGTTTATTAGCTTGTTTAAAGACACGACACTCGCTGGCGTTGCCCTCAACGTCTTAGACCTTTTGAATGTAGGAACGGCCATCACCGCACAGGACGACTTCTTAGGGCAGGGCCTGATTTATGAGACCTTGGCCTTTGTCGCTTTGCTGTTCTGGGTGGGGTCCTACGTCATGAGTAGAGAAAGCCAACGAATAGAAAAGAAGCTGGGAGTGGGTCAGAGATGAGCAAGGACGTCTTCACTGATGCAACGATAATGTCCGGTGGCAGAACCGACGACGACGCGATTGTCGTCATGGACAACGTCTATAAGCGGTTCAAGGACTTTGAGGCGCTCAAGGGCGTGAACTTTAAGGTCGGGCGCAAAGAAGTCGTGGTCGTTATCGGCCCCTCTGGCTCCGGGAAATCCACGCTCATTCGCTGCATCAACCGTCTGGAAGAACACGATGACGGACGCATCATCGTGGATGGCACGGAACTGACCACCGATATCCGCAACATCCAGGAAATCCGGAGAGAAACCGGAATGGTGTTCCAAAACTTCAACCTGTTTCCCCATTTGAGCATCATGAGCAATGTGGCTATTGGTCCGCGCCAGGTGCGCAGAATGCCCAAGTCTGAGGCAGAAGCTTTGGCAATGGAGCTCCTCACCCGAGTGAAAATCCCGGAGCAGGCAGAAAAGTATCCGGCACAACTCTCCGGTGGCCAACAGCAACGGGTGGCCATCGCCAGGGCCCTGGCGATGAAGCCCAAAGTGATGCTCTTTGACGAGCCCACCTCGGCGCTGGACCCCGAAATGATTAACGAAGTTCTTGATGTTATTAAAGAGCTTGCCAACGAAGGTATGACGATGGTCGTGGTCACCCACGAAATGGGTTTCGCCAGGGAAGTAGCGGACCGGGTCGTCTTCATGGCTGAAGGGGAAATCGTGGAGGTCGGCACACCCAAAGACATCTTTGATAACCCTCAGGAAGAGCGCACCAAGAAGTTCCTCTCCCAAATCCTCTAGATTCCTCGTGTATCAGCTGGCAGCTGGTGGAGCCTCGCCCTAGACTTGGGCACCACGATGAAACCGGGATGGCAGTAATGATGGACGTGTGGCTGAGCATCGCAATCTCCGCGGTTACCACGCTCGGGATTGCCGTCGTTGTCCTGTTTGGCGCATGGCTGTTCGTCAAAATTGTGGGCAAAAAAGTGGCCTGGCTTGCCCCCGGCTACACCGAGATTCGCCCGAGGCTTCGTCTTTTTGTCCTCACTCTTGCCCTCACCATCAGTTCCCAGGTCGCGGAGCTTTCTGAGCAGACCTGGTGGTTTGCAAGCCAACGGGTTCTCGTCGTGGCCCTCATTCTTACCGCAGGATTCCTCATCCAGGCCACCGTTAATTTCACGGTGGACCAATTTATTGGCAAATTTGACGCCAACGATCAAACCGACGCTGAAACCAGGCGCATCGCCACTCAACTGCGCATCATCAGACGCTTGGCTAACGCCATCATCGGCATTCTCGCGGTCGGGTTTGCCCTCTTCACCTTTCCGCAGGTTCAGGCGCTGGGAGCGGGCCTGCTGGCTTCCGCGGGAGTTCTGAGCGTGGTGGGCGGGCTAGCAGCCCAATCAGTGCTGGGTAATCTCTTCGCCGGCGTTCAGCTGGCTTTTAGTAACGCAATTCGCGTCGGAGACGTTGTCGTTGTCGAAGGTGAGTGGGGCACCATTGGAGAAATCACCCTGTCCTATGTGGTGGTCCATATCTGGGATGAACGACGCCTCATTGTTCCCTCCACACACTTCACCAGCTCCTCCTTCGAAACGTGGACGAGGAAGTCTTCCCAAGTGTTGGGCACTGTTTATATGGACCTGGATTGGCGAGTCCCGCTGGAGAGCATTCGTGCAGAATTTGACGCTTTCCTGTCGAAGAATCCCCTGTTCGATGGCCGAGTCTCCAACGTTTTAGTCACCGGCGCTCTGGGCGGCTACGTTCAGGTCAGGTTCCTCATTTCCGCGCGTGATTCCTCCGGACAGTGGGATTTACGGTGTGAAGTGCGCGAGCACATGGTCACCTGGATTCAACGCAATCACCCCGACGCTCTTCCTGTAAGCAGGGTGTCCCTGGACTCCCCCGCATCGGCGCGCCCCACCTCGAAGCGGTGAGCGTTCGTCCCATCCGGATTGCCGGTGACCCCACACTGCATCGCGCGTCCCAGCCGGTGACCCTGTGGGACGGTGAACTCGAGAGCCTCGTCGAAGACATGATCGACACTATGCACGCGGCCCCGGGAGTGGGTCTGGCAGCCCCTCAGATTGGGGTGTCCCTCCAGGTTTTCGTGTGGGAGTGGGAAGACGACGACGGGTCTGCGCATGAGGGAGTGATCATCAACCCTTCACTCATCAAAGGCCCTCCTTCCCGGGGGCGACTCGACGAGGAAGCGGACTCTGAGGGGTGTCTTTCGGTTCCCGACCTCCGGTATCCCCGGCGACGCTCTCACGAAGTGTTGTTAACGGGATGGTCGTTGACGCAGCAGCCACTGAGTATTCCCGCCTCGGGGTGGTTGGCCAGAATTTTCCAGCACGAATGGGACCACCTTCAGGGGCATCTGTACATCAGGGGCTTGAGTTTTCGGGAGCGAAGAGACGCAAAAAAAGACATCCGTGACGCCGGGTGGGGCACGCCCGGGCACGCCTGGACGCCAGGCGTCGATGACTATGAAAACTCAGGCCATGACGCCGAAGAAGCGTAAGGCCGCTGCGACCGCACCGGCTGCAAGCAAAACGACCAAAAACGGAGCGCGGACGTAGAGCAGGATTCCTGCCACCGCGACCGCCGGGACCCGGGCGTCCACCGCCAACGAACCACCGCTGTGTAGTGCTTGAGACACCACGAGTGAGGCTAGTAACGCCACCGTGACCAGCAGCGCAATGCGCGAGATGAGCGCGCTCTCTACAAAGCGCTGCGGGATGACATATCCGGCGTTCTTAATTGCCCACACGATCAGTGACGCCACAATCAGTCCCACCCAGATGCTCATCGGGCCCCGGCCTCACCTGGTTCAGGGCGGTGCGGGGCAACACGATGACGGTAGAGTCCGGCGACAATCCCCACCCCCGCAGCGCACAGCACGGGAATCCCCGCTGGCACAGTCGGAATCAACACCACCGTCACCGCCGCGGCCACCACGGCAACAACGATGGGCTCAAGCGAGGTCAGTCGCGGCCACAACAACGCCAGAAAAGCGGCTGCCGCAATAGCATCCAAGCCCCACGTTTTCACATCCCCTAACGCGTCTCCCGCGAGAGCTCCCGCCAGTGTGGAGAGATTCCATCCCACATACAGCGACACCGCCGTGGCCCAGAAGCCGTGTTGGGAGGCTTGACGCCCCTCTTGAGCAATCGCTACCGCGGTGCTTTCATCCACCGTCAAATGCGCCGCCAACACGCGGCGAAAGAAGCCTCGTCCCACGATGGGAGACATCGTGAGCGCGTAAAGGCCATTTCTCGCCCCTAACAGGCCCGCCGAAGCGATGGCGGCCCCCACAGCAGCAGCACCCCCGCTCGCCACAATCCCGATGAAAGCAAACTGCGAAGCCCCAGAAAACATCAGCAGACTCAAGACCATGGTTTGGCCCACAGAAAAGCCCAGTGCCACGGAGAGCGCGCCAAAAGACACCCCGTACAGCGACACCGCGAGAGCCACTTGGAAGCCTTGAGATCGGGCTGTGCGCAGGTGGGATGCGCTAAAACCGTCAGTCATCCTTAGCGAAGGGCCCCTGCCGAACGGACACCCCGTGGATGCCGTTGTGAAAACGCAGTGTGGGCAACGAGACCGACAGGCTAAACCCGACTCCGGGCACACGATGAGCGGAGAAGACGCCACCGAACGTCTCGGTGCGATTCTTCATATCTTTCATACCTCTGCCACCCATGACCTCGACCAAGGCGGCGACGTCGTCTGCGATGGTGTAGCTCGAGAAATTCTCCGATGCACGCACGCGCTGCGCTCGAATACCGTCATCATCCACGCGAAGGTGGAGACCTTGCACGCTCCAGTTAAATGCCACCCTCACCGTGGTTCCTGGACCACCGTGAGTTCGCGCATTTTCTAAGCTTTCTTGCGCAATCCGATAGATGGCCAGTTCCGCGCTGGGCACAAGGGCAAAAGGTGGGCCGTTTTCTTCAAACTTCACCGTCAAACCCGAATCCGTCATGGCCGCAAAGAGATCCTGGATAGCGGCAAGATTGGGCACGGCGTCGACTTCTTCGACACCGCCGCGGACGGAGTCGACCACCCGCCGGATGTCGTTCAGGGTAACCCTCGCCGTTTCAGCAATTGATTTAGCCGTTCGCGAGACCAGTCGGGGGTCAGACTTAGCGAGGAATTTTGCTCCTTCGGCCTGAGAAATAATGTCCGCGAGGCTCACGGCGGCAGCTTGGTGGACTTCGCCAATCATGCGCATACCATCCGCTTGCTCCGCTAAGCGAACCTCCAAGTCAGCTCTCTCCAAAAAAGCCCGAATCCGCTTGTCTGCTTTGGCGGTGGTTCTTGCGGAAGGCAACCTCGGGCCTCGACGCAAGGCCCAGACGAATAAACCAGAAGTAATGGTGACCAGGGCACCCAGCGTGGGAACAAGCCAGAGGGCCTGTGCCGCTACAAAATCCGCCATCCGCCCCTCACTTCTTCGTTTTACGTCTTTTTCTGTGTGAAGCGAAAGTGGGGATTACGCCCCTATTGCTCCTCGACTTGGACTCGAACCAAGAACCTACCGGTTAACAGCCGGTTGCTCTGCCAATTGAGCTATCGAGGATTACAAAGCTAAGCCACGATGCTACCAGAGCATCCCAGACCACCTTTTACCTTCCCTAGGCTAATAGCCAGCCTCCAGGTCCACAACACCAATGAAGGCTCCCCCCGAGCTAAACGCCTGGACATTTGCTCGAATGCGCGCGGCCAACAGCGGTCTCGTCATTTCCGGGGTGTCCGCAGAGTGGGAGGTAATCACGACCCGGTGATTGCTCCACAGTCTGTGACCATCCGGGCAGGGATCCGGGTCCGTAACATCCAAACCGGCGCCAAACAGTGAGCCGCTATCCAGCGCGTCGATGAGGGCGTCAGTTTCCACGAGCGAACCTCTCGCCACGTTCACCAGCACCGCGTGGTCGGGCATGATGGCTAGCTGCGCAGCCCCAATGATGTGGCGGGTATCCGGGGTTGCCGCGGCCGCAATCACGACCGCGTCCGCGCTCGCTAAAAACTCATCTAACCGATCGGGACCGACCGTGTTTGCGGCGCCGGGAACGTCTCCCCCACCGCGACGCACCACAGTGATGTGTGGGCGAAACGGCGCCACCAGGTCAATAAAAGTCCTCGCTACACCACCCGCGCCGACCACCACGATGTGACGGCCAAAGAGGGATATACCCGTGCGCTTCGCTTGCCAGTGGGCTTCACGAGCTTTCCGAGGAAGCTCCCTCATACACGCGAGCAGTAAGGCTAAAGCGTGTTCGGCAACGGGCTCAGAGTAGGTGCCTTTTGCCGACGTAACGACTGGTCGCGTCGATTCGGGAAGCGAGGACAACTGCGTCAACACGGAGGAGAACGCATCAACCCCGGCCCACGGCAGTTGCACCCAGTTAATGCGTGGATGAGCGTCCAGGGTGGCCTGCAAGTCGTCTGCACGTTTCTCACTCAGCCATATCAGGCCTCTCGTCTCCGGTCCCAGCTCAACCAGATGTGCTCCGGCGCTGGTGGCAGCGTCGAGAAAGAAGTCAGACGGGTCGGGAGCCAGGGTAATAGGGCCAGGCTCCAGGCGACGATGCGACAGAGAGGCCGGCACACTCTCCCGGTGTTGGCCGCTCACCTATTCACCCCTCAGCTCTCGTCTATCGCGTTCAATAGCGACAAGCGACTCTTGCAGCGCGCGGTAGTTATCCGGGTTCCCTGTGGGGTCGCTACGTTGCAAAGCGCTGAGAAGCTCGGCTTTTTTGCGCAAAAGTTCACGGTCCAGAAGCGACGAGGTCACCCCCTCGCAGTAACGATCTGTGCGGTTGGCTTGTTCCGGAAGCGGTGCCACAGCGAGCTGGCCCACCAGGGTCGAGAGCGCTGGCGGTGTTTCATCGCTCACCTTGGCCACCCAGTGGGGCGTGGGATAGTACTCCAGCGCCGAGACCATGGCATCTCTGACCAGCGCCAGTGCTCCATGAGAAAACTGGGTGGCTAGCACCGCGCTGGCGCGCTCTAGTGGGACCAAATCGGGGTGCTGCAGGAGAACCATCAGGCCATCGCGCTCCAGACCGGTGACGGGATCTCGCGACAATGATGACATTTGATACGGGGCATCATCTGCGGGCGCCGGCGGAGCACTCACAGCCCCGCTCGCGCTGGGCGTGCCCTGGCGGATTTCGCGAGCAACATCATCGGGATTCATTCCCAACCACCCCGCGAGTTCCCTGGCATAACCGTCGCGAATCACCCGATCGCGAATTTTGGCCACAATTGGTGTTGCCGAGCGTAACGCTTGGCTTCGCCCCTCCACGGTGTTGAGGTCACACGAGTTCATCACCTGTTTGATCATGTACTCATACATGGGCCGCCTCAGCGCAATGACACCACGAAGTGCCTCATCTCCGAGGGTGATTCTCACATCACAGGGATCGAGTCCTTTGGGTGGGACTGCGACAAAAGTTTGCGCGGCAAAGCGTGACTCTTCGGCAAACGCCCGGGAAGCAGCTTTTTGCCCCGCGTCATCGGGGTCAAACGTAAAAATGACTTCCCCCCTGGCCCCTTGCGCCGGTTCATCAGAATCCCCCAGGACTCTGCGCACGACAGTGATGTGGTCTGACCCAAAAGCGGTGCCACATGTGGCAATCGCGGTCGTAATGCCCGCCATATGGCAGGCCATCACATCGGTATAGCCCTCGACAATAACCACTTGTCGTTTTTTAGCGATGTCGCGCTTGGCAACATCAAGCCCATAGAGCACCCGAGACTTGTGGTACACCGGGGTTTCGGGGGTGTTGAGATACTTGGGCCCTTGATCATCGTCTCGAAGTTTTCTCGCGCCAAACCCAATGGTTTGGCCGGACACATCACGAATAGGCCATACCAAGCGGCCCCGAAAACGGTCATAGGATCCTCGGTCGCCTTGAGAAAGCAGCCCCGCCTCAATCAGCTCAGGAATCGTGAAACCTTTACCCGTCAGATGGCGAGAGAGGGCGTCAAAGGAGTTCGGGGCATATCCCACACCAAATTTTTCGGCAGCGAGAGCATCGAATCCTCGCTCACCCAAGAATGTTCGTCCCCCCTCGGCTTCAGCGCTGAGCAGTTGCTCCCGGAAGAATTTCTCTGCAGCACCGTTAGCGTCCAGAAGTCTGGCTCGGTTGCTGGTGTCAGGGGCTTGACCGCCTTCTTCATACTGCAGTGTGTAGCCAAGTTTGGCGGCCAACCGTTCGACAGATTCGTGAAAACTCAAGTGGTCCATCTTCTGAAGGAAGGAATACACATCGCCCCCTTCACCACAGCCAAAACAGTGGTAAAACCCGGCTTGAGGGCGAACGTGGAAGCTGGGACTGCGCTCATCGTGAAAAGGACACAGCCCTTTCATGGAGCCCGCACCGGCCGACTTGAGAGACACATAGTCCCCGACGACGTCCGCGATATTGATACGAGTGCGAACCTCGTCAATGTCGCTGCGCTTTATTTTCCCCGCCACGGCCACAGTCTAGTTAGCTCCTTCTGCCAGGTGCTGGGGGGATGACAACTGTGGAGATCTAGGCAAAACCTAGGCGCTGATAGAGCGCCATAGCCGACTGATCCGTCATCGACGCCACCTGGTCCACAATGACGCGGTGCTGGGCAATCGTGTCATGGGCGCGCTGGAAATCCTCAGCGAACACGGCATCCAGGTGCGCAGGCTCTGCCTTCAGCGCATCGGCGAGGCTTGTCACCACATCGCGCTGGTGGAGATAAAGCGGTTGGCGAGTGGTGTGAGACATGACGTGGATGGCGACAATGCCCTTGAGCACCGATATCTCATCCCGAGTGCTCTCGGGGACGCGGAGAGAACTGACGTTTCCTTCCGCCGTGATTTCCGATGTCACGGCAAAGCGTCCAATCAGGGTACTGGTGAGGTTCTTCAACCGTGCCAAATCCGCTCGTGTCCCCTGATAGTCCGACACGGAGAGCAGCACGTTTTGCAGCCTCTCCCAGGCAGCTTCAAGGCGATCGTGAGAAATGTTGCCGACCCATGGCGCCATGGCCCCCACCACATCGGCACGGGTGGTGGCAGAGCCCAAACTTGAGGCGTCCAGATACCCATTCACAATGGCGTCTTCGAAATCATGCACCGAATAGGCCACATCGTCGGAGAAATCCATCACTTGGGCTTCCGGGGTGAGAATCCGATCAGCAAGGCCATCTCTCGCCCAGTCAAAAACCTCGGTGTCCTCCTCATACACTCCAAACTTTTCCCGACCGCTGGGATCCATTACCGCGGTGTCAGAGCCCCACGGATATTTCATGCTCGCGAGAAGGCTGGCGCGCGTGAGGTTGAGACCCCGGGAAACGCCGTGATCGTCATGCACTTTGGGCTCCAAGCGAACGAGCAGCCGGAATGTTTGGGCGTTTCCCTCAAAACCTCCACACTCGAGGGCCCAATCCGAAAGTGCGCGCTCGCCATTGTGTCCAAACGGGGGATGGCCAATATCGTGTGCCAGGCATGCTGTTTCCACCACATCGGCGTTTAGCCCCAACCGAGAAGCCAATTCACGTCCGATTTGCGCTACCTCGAGCGAATGGGTCAAGCGATTCCGGGCAAAATCTAGCCCCGCCGAGGGCGAAAGCACCTGAGTTTTGGCCGCCAGTCGTCGAAGAGCCGAAGAGTGGAGAAGGCGGCCACGATCACGGGCAAAATCGCCTCTCGGCGAGGACTGGACCTGGCTCACAAACCGTTGCGTGTCGGTTAGGCCGTATGTTTTAGCCTCCACTGGAATCCACCTCCGCCAAGTGGAGGGTACTGCGTTGGGAACCAGAAAGCTCCTGAGAGTCCAGCCAATTCTCCGGAAGGGCGGTGCGCTTAGGCGAGCCCTGTCGGCCTCTGGGACCTTCTACCCCGTCACCGGGATACGGTGCAGTGAGGTCAAGTTCTCCGAGAAAGTCATCCATCTGAAGGAGCGACTCCACTGTTGCCAGACGTGCGCGCAAATCGCCGCCCACGGGATAACCCTTGAAATACCACGCGACATGTTTGCGAACATCTCTGCACCCTCGCGCCTCATCACCGTCAAAGAAATCCACGAGCAACTCAGCATGCCGCCGGAAAGCCTGCGCGACCTCGGCGACACCGGGTCGATAGCGTTTCGCGCTCCCCCGGAAAGCTTCCTGAAGATCACCGAAAAGCCACGGCCGACCCAGACAGCCTCTGCCCACCACGACACCGTCGCAGTCGCTCTGCCGGACCATTTCCAGAGCATCTTCTGCATTCCAGATATCCCCGTTGCCCAGCACCGGAATCGAATGGATGACAGATTTGAGTTCACCGATTGCATCCCAGTCTGCTTTCCCCGAGTAGTACTGGGATGCCGTTCTCGCGTGCAGGGCGAGGGACGCCACCCCGGCGCCTTCAGCTGATTTTCCGGCCTCAATGAACGTGAGGTGATTGTCGTCAATCCCTTTCCGCATTTTGACCGTGACGGGAATGTCTCCGGCAGCAGTCACTGCGCCTTCGACAATTTGGCGAAACAGGCTTTTCTTCCACGGAAGCGCGGCACCGCCGCCCTTCTTTGTCACCTTGGGAACGGGGCATCCAAAGTTGAGGTCAATGTGGTCACACAGGTCCTCATCGACCAGGAACTTCACCGCTTCAGACACCGTTGTGGGGTTGACCCCGTAGAGCTGAATACTGCGCGGGGTTTCCGATTCGTGGTGCTTGATCAGACGCATGCTTGTCGGGGTACGTTCGACGAGCGCGCGCGAGGTAATCATTTCAGAGACGTAAAGGCCGGCACCGTATTCCCGGCACAGTCGGCGAAAAGCGGTGTTGGTAATACCGGCCATCGGGGCCAGCACCACGGGGATGCTCAACTCAAGAGGCCCGATGGTTAAAGGCTTGGATACGGTCTGCGCCCCCGCCGCCATTACGCCCCAATCAGTGCTTGCGCGAGGTAACCCTGGAGCTTATCCAGCGACACCCGTTCCTGTGCCATCGTGTCGCGCTCGCGAATGGTCACAGAATTGTCTTCGAGAGAGTCAAAATCGACGGTGACCGCAAAGGGCGTGCCCACTTCGTCGTTACGGCGATAACGTCGACCAATTGCACCGGCATCATCAAACTCCACACTCCAGTAGGACCGCAGATCATCGGCAATTTTTTGTGCCAGCGGAGACAGGTTCTCGTGCCGGGAGAGCGGTAATACCGCCACTTTCGTAGGTGCCAGGCGACGATCCAGCCGCAACACGGTGCGCTTGTCCACACCACCCTTAGCGTTGGGAGCCTCGTCTTCCTCATACGCATCGACAAGGAAAGCCATCAGCGACCGAGTTAACCCCGCAGCGGGTTCAATGACGTAGGGAGTCCAGCGTTCATCTTGGGCTTGGTCGAAGTAGGAAAGGTCTGTCCCCGAATGCTTCGAATGTGTCGCGAGATCAAAATCGGTGCGATTGGCAACACCCTCCAGTTCACCAAATTCTCCCGAGGAGAATCCAAAACGGTATTCGATATCCACGGTGCGCTTGGAGTAGTGCGAAAGCTTATCCACCGGGTGCTCGTAGAGGCGAAGGTTGTCGGGGTTGATTCCCAAGTCGGTGTACCAGGCGTAACGGCGATCAATCCAATACTGATGCCACTGCTCATCCTCACCAGGTTTGACGAAAAATTCCATCTCCATCTGCTCAAACTCGCGGGTGCGGAAAATGAAATTACCGGGGGTGATTTCGTTGCGGAAGCTTTTACCGATTTGCGCAATTCCAAACGGGGGCTTCATCCGAGCAGTTTGCACGACATTGTTGAAATTGACGAAGATTCCTTGAGCTGTTTCGGGTCGCAGATAGTGCATTCCCCCCTCGTCATCTACGGGGCCGAGAAAGGTTTTAAGCAACCCACTGAACGCTTTAGGTTCGGTAAAAGTGCCTTTATTGCCACAGTGGGGGCAGGCAATGTCGGTCAACCCATTTTCGGGTACGCGGCCCTTCTTTTCCTCAAACTCTTCCAGCAGATGATCCGCCCGATAGCGCTTGTGACAGCTGAGGCATTCGACCAACGGGTCGGTAAACACATCGACATGACCGGAGGCCTCCCACACCGCAGGGGGAAGAATGACGGCAGAATCCAAGCCGACCACGTCGGGCCTGCTGGTGACCATGTGACGCCACCACTGGCGTTTGATGTTTTCTTTGAGCTCCACACCCAAGGGGCCGTAATCCCACGCCGAGCGAGAACCGCCATAAATTTCGCCCGATTGGAACACAAAGCCCCGGCGTTTGGCCAGCGCTATGACGCTATCGAGCTTGCTTTGTGGCGCCACCTGGGTGCTCCCTCACTACTGGTTTATCCTGCAAGACACAGAGTTACTAGTCTAGCGAGGGCCCTCGCCGGGGCGCGACGGCAGATCAACAGCGCTCCCAAAGCGTCGGGTTCGTTGCTGATACTCCTCGATTGCCTCCCACAGTTGCACCCGGGTCATGTCTGGCCACAGCGTGGGCAAGAAGACCATTTCGGCATAGGCGCTCTGCCAGGGCAAAAAGTTACTGGTGCGTTGCTCGCCTGAGGTCCGGACAAACAAGTCAACGTCCGGGTGTCCAGGGACATAGAGGTGTTGGGACACGGTTTTATCGCTGATCCGAGCAGGGGAAAGGCGTCCGTCTTTCACTTTTGTGGCGATAGAGCGCAGGGCGTCAACGATTTCTGCCCTCCCGCCATAGTTCACGCACATGGTCAGGGTGAGAGTTGTGTTTGCCCGGGTCAACTCCTCCGCTCTTTCCAAGTCTTTAATCACACTGGACCAGAGTTTTGGTCTACGCCCAGACCAGCGAATGCGCACTCCCCAGTGATCAAGCTGGTCTCGCCTGCGACGGAGCACATCGCGGTTGAACCCCATCAAAAACCGAACCTCTTCGGGAGATCTATTCCAATTCTCCGTTGAAAACGCATACACGGAGAGGTGGGTCACCCCCGCTTGAAGAGCACCTGCGACCACGTCAAGCAGGGCCGCTTCCCCCGCTTTGTGGCCGTCGACTCGGGGAAGCCCTCGGGCGTTAGCCCAGCGACCATTGCCATCCATCACGATTGCCACATGACGAGGAATGTGTGCGGCATCAAACACAGGAGGATTTTGGTGCGTCCAATCCACAGAAAGAAAATCGGTCACGAGGTGGCGACCTGAGGCTTGGGAGTTCTGTCCAGGTGGGCAAAAGATCGCACTCGGCGCTCGAGGTGGTACTGCGTGTAGGCGGCGATAAGTCCCGACACTTGGGAGGACACCGCTTCCCCCTCCTGCTCAACATGATCCCAGTCACCGGCAAGCAACGCACGCAAAAGCTCCTTGGCACCGGGTGCCAACCGAGGTGAACCTGGAGGGGCAACCTCGTCGGCCACCACGCCGCCCAATGCCACCGCGAAAGCCCGGTGGTCACCACTCGCCCCTGAGACAGCACACACGTCCAGGTTCGGCGACCAGCCCGCAAGCGCGAGTGCTCTCAGTAGGTAACTATCCACGATCAAGCCTGCTTCGTGTTCCCCCTGCGCGAGCGAACGCAGTCCCCCCAGGAGCAACATGTATTGAGCCTCTTGATGGTCGTGATCGCTTAACGTGTCCGCGGTTTCGACCATCACCATTGCAGACGTGTATTTTGCATAATCTTGACTCATGGCGTGCGAGTAGGCGCCAATGGTCTCCGCCTGTTGCACAATGTCGAGGCTCTTGCCTTCGTAGAGCTGAACATCCACGACGGTGAAGGGTTCCAGGCGAGCGCCAAACCGGCTAGATGTCTTGCGCACTCCTTTTGCAACGGCGCGCACTTTGCCTCGCTGTCGACACAGCAGCGTCACAATTTTGTCGGCCTCCCCGAGCAGATGCGTGCGCAACACAATGGCATCATCTCGGTAAGTCGGCATGCTTCTAGTATCCCCTCTCCCCTAGGGGGCACGCCAAGGGGCACACCCGACTACCTGGCCTATCGTGCCCCCACAAGGCTGGCAGCGGGAGTCTCAAAACGCAGAGCCCTGTTCACCGCGGACACAATAGCTTTCAAGGATGCGGTGGAGATATCTCCATCAACGCCCACACCCCAGAGAGTCCGGCCATTGATTTCGAGCTCCACATACGCCGCGGCTAACGCGTCGCCGCTGGCGCTGAGCGTGTGTTCCACGTAGTCAAAGAGTCGAATCGTGACCCCCTGGCTGTCGAGTATGCCAAGGAACGCCGCAATCAGGCCGTTTCCCGTGCCGGACGCTTCAGATTCTTCGTCCCCCACCCGCAACTTGATGTCGAGGGTAACGCTTCCCTCCATATCGCTGGCCGATCGTGTGGAGAGCAGTTCGTAGTGCCCCCACTTTCCTTCTTGCTCACCGGAGGGCAAATATTCGTCTTGGAAGATGGTCCAAATTTGATCACTGGTCACCTCACCACCGTCAGCATCGGTCTTAGCCTGGACCACTTGAGAAAACTCAATTTGCAGCTTTCTGGGCAAATCCAACGCGTGATCCGTTTTCAACAGGTAGCTGACCCCGCCCTTACCCGACTGGGAGTTGACGCGAATCACTGCTTCGTAGCTGCGGCCGAGATCTTTGGGGTCAATGGGCAGGTACGGCACAGACCATTCGAGCGACCCCACATCAACACCGCGCGATGCGGCGGCGGCATCCATGGCTTCAAAACCTTTTTTGATGGCATCTTGATGCGAACCACTGAACGCGGTAAAGACAAGGTCACCCGCCCAGGGGCTTCTCTCATGCACCGCTAACTGGTTGCAATACTCTGCGGTGCGCTTAATCTCGTCCACATCGCTGAAATCAATTTGTGGGTCGATGCCCTGGGTAAAGAGATTGATGCCCAACGCCACCAAATCCACATTTCCGGTGCGCTCACCATTACCAAAAAGGCACCCTTCGATGCGGTCCGCTCCCGCCATGTACCCCAACTCGGCAGCCGCGATAGCGGTGCCGCGGTCGTTGTGGGGGTGCAAGCTCAGAATCACATTCTCGCGGTGATTCAGATTCCGCGACATCCATTCAATGGAATCGGCATACCGATTGGGCGTCGCCATTTCCACGGTTGCGGGCAGGTTGATGATGACGTTGTGCTCGGGTGTGGGTTCCAATACTTCGAGCACCCGGTTACATACTTCGAGGGCGAAATCAAGTTCCGTCCCCGTGTAGCTTTCCGGGGAATACTCGTAATAAATATCGGTATCAGGAACCATCGCCTCCATCGATTTACACAGCCTCGCCCCTTCCAGAGCGATATCGATAATGCCCTGCTTGTCGGTGCGAAAAACCACCTCGCGCTGCAGTGCGCTGGTGGAGTTATAGAGGTGAACAATGGCTGCCCGGGCGCCCACCAAGGACTCATAGGTGCGCTTAATTAGATGATCTCTGGCCTGCGTCAACACCTGAATGGTGACGTCTTCAGGAATGAGGTCACCTTCGATGAGGCTGCGCACGAAATCAAAATCCGTCTGGGAGGCGGACGGAAATCCGACTTCAATCTCCTTGTAGCCCATCCGCACCAGCAGATCAAACATGATGCGTTTGCGCTCTGGGCTCATCGGATCTATCAGTGCCTGGTTGCCATCGCGTAAATCCACCGCGCACCAGCGCGGTGCTTTCGTGATGGTGGCATTAGGCCAGGTTCGATCAGGAAGCTCAAAAGGAAAAGCTTCGTGGTACGGCCGATACTTGTGAATGGGCATTGAAGAGGATTGTTGCCTATTGAACATGAACTTCTTTCCCTACGTCCGATGTGAAGTGGCCACAACATCGCTCGGCCGCGACGGGGGATGGCCTAAAGAAGGGCCCCGGCGCGGCGGGGAAGGAGGAGAAGTCTGTTATTCACGACCCTAGGCTAACACGCCAGGCCGTGCAGGGGAAAGGGCCCGGGTTCTAGTCGGGAGTGCAACACCTTCTAAGTTGTGGTTATTGAGATCACTCCGAGAAGGGTTGCACTTCCGACTAGAACCCGGGGCGGCTCACAGATGTGCCGCGACGCGCAGACGGCCTCTGCCATTCTGCGCAGCCACCTTCTGAAAATCACGCCACTCTGGGGCGCGTGACCTCAGCTTGTGGACAGGTGGATAACAGGGGGAGCAAACTCGGCCAATGTGATGGGGTGGACAGGGACGAAACAGGCTTCGGTGGCTGTGATTCCGGCGGATGCCACACTCTACTTCGCGCCAAGCGTTAGGCGGTCCACCCAGGTGGTAGCGCAGAGGCGCTGATGCACGCGGCCTGGGGAGAAGAAGAAAATCGGCACCACCTCGGCGGTTATTATGCCCAGAAGAAAGGGGGAAACCCGCGGTCCGTGAACCGCCTTATCTGCAACCACAGCGGGGCAAACTACAGCCCCAGCTTGTCAAGCTTCTTCGCATCGCGTTGCCACTCTTTGGACACTTTGACTTGAATGGCGAGGAACACTCTGCGTCCGATGAGCTCTTCAATACCTGCTCTGGCCTCGGATCCGATGTCTCGGAGCTTGGAACCTTTTGCCCCAATGATGATACCTTTTTGGCTATCGCGCTCCACCCATAGGTTGGCAAAGATATGCAGGAGACCATCGTCGCGCTCGAGCATTTCGTCAATGGTGACGGCAATGGAGTGTGGGAGCTCATCAGAAACCCCTTCCAGGGTCGCTTCTCGAATAAGTTCGGCGATGCGAGTTTCTTGGGTTTGCTCCGTGGTGTCCTCGGCCCCATACAGGGGTTCTGACTCGGGCAACAGGGCCAGGATTTCTGTGACCAAGGTGTCGAGCTGGGTTCCTTTAACCGCCGAGACAGGAATGATGCTGGCCCAGTCCCCCAGCTGATCTACTTCCATCAGACGTTCAGCAATGGTGGCCGGGGACGCGGCATCAGTCTTGGTCACCAGGCAGATCCTGATTGCCCTGGTGTACTCAGCAAGGCTCTGCGCAATGAAGCGGTCGCCTGGCCCCACCTTGTCTGGTGCGGGAACACACATGGCAATCACATCAACATCGCCCAGGGTGTGGGAGACGACGTCGTTGAGTCTTTGACCCAAAAGCGTGCGAGGCCGGTGGATTCCGGGAGTGTCCACGATGACAATTTGACCCTCTTCGCGATGCACAATGCCGCGAATTGCCATTCGTGTCGTTTGGGGTTTGGAAGAGGTGATGGCAACTTTGTCCCCGACCAGGGCGTTCATCAGGGTTGACTTGCCCACGTTGGGTCTACCGACGAAACTGATAAAACCGGCCCTAAAGTCCTTGTTTTCCTTCATGACAGGGGTATTTCGCCGGTGCGAGCCTGATCAATTTCTTCCCGCAGCGCTTTTCTCTCCAGCCAGGACGCCGTGGGGGTCACCCGAATCCAAGACACTCTTTGGTTGCGACCGCCGGGAGCCTCGGCGACCAAACTCAAGTCGCTCGTCTGCGCTGAAGAGTCTCCGCCGGGGAGGCGACCAATGAGCTTGGCCAGTAATCCCCCGACCGTGTCGACATCATCGTGGTCAATATCAATGTCATACAAATCAGCGAGGTCATCCAAGGAATACTTCGCGGCAACGCGGTAAGAATCGGGACCCAGTGTGGTCATCTCCTCCACGTCGCGGTCATACTCATCCCAGATCTCTCCGACAAGTTCTTCCATCAGGTCTTCCATCGTGACCAAGCCAGCAATCCCGCCATACTCATCTACCACCATCGCCAAATGGTTTTGTTCCTGCTGCAAGAAACGCAGAGTGTCGTCCACTTTTTTACTTTCTGGAATAAACACCGCCGGTTTCGCCAGCGTCGAAATAGCCGTTTTCATCACAAGCGCGGGCTTTTCATGCTGAACACGGGCGACGTCGCGCAGGTAGCAAATACCCATCACGTCATCACTATTTTTCCCGACCACCGGAATCCTGGAGACGCCCGTGTCTAAAAATATCTTCATCACTTCGGCGAGGGTGTCGGTACCATCCACGGTAATCATGTCTGTTCGCGCCACCATTACTTCTCGAACGATGGTGTCGCTGAGCTCAAAAATAGAATGGATAAGCTCGCGGTCCTCCTCCTCGAGCATGTCCTGATCTGCCGCTTTATCCACCCAGTTGCGCAACTGGTCTTCACTGCGCAAGA
>Ga0222663_1000229_pt1 | contig 29883 bp, 26 predicted proteins | sample AntAcemetagen602_FD_179852 | JGI IMG/M metagenome (GOLD analysis project Ga0222663, IMG submission 179852) | Saline water microbial communities from Ace Lake, Antarctica - #602 | ecosystem: Environmental > Aquatic > Non-marine Saline and Alkaline > Saline | place: Antarctica: Ace Lake... | reverse complement strand
CGTTCAGAACCCAGGGCGACGAAACTCAGGCCGAAATCCTATCAATATCTAACCAAGCCCAGGGAAGATTTTCAGGAAATCTTGCACCGAAGCCATTACCGTGCAGCCGCTTAAAACCGTGCCATTCGGGTCAGGCAACATTCCTTGACTGAAGCCTCAATATTGGCAATTCTGCGGCATGCCTTGCGCTCCCCGAATCGAGTTTGAGAATGCCATGATTACATCACGGCCCCGGGGGAATCAAAGGAAGGCGATCGTTGGTGTTTTTTACCGTCCCTGCGATATTGCATGCTTGCCCGGGAGGGTGAATCGTCCCGAATTGTGAGTGAATACCAATGCTACCAGTGGAAGAAGGTCGGAGGGAGTTTGAGCCCGAAACAGCGAGGTGAGGTTTCGAAGTTGTCTTCTCATATTTCAGTGGGGACGAACTCGGCGGAGATCACCTATCACTATGGTGACTTTAAGCACGATCCGATTTCTGTCTTGAAATGTCATTTTGATCTTTTTCTCTACGAGGCAAATTGGGGAACTCAGCGTGTCGCGTTCCGTTTTGATGTGGATACGGTTGTGTTGGAAGAGTTGCGCGATTTCGCAGTCGGAGAGGTCATCACCGTTTCAGAAAAGGACGGCAGCGTCCTTGTCGAGGCATGGTTCGATGAAAATTGGATCGAGTTCATGGATTTCGGCTACGACGAGTATGATGAGACCAATTGGCGGCTTGATGCTTTCGGGGTGATCTATCGGCAACTCATGAAGGGTGACTATCGCGGTCTTTTTCTCCTTTGGCTTAAAGCTCGCGAGTTGGATCCTGAAGTGGAAGATGATGACACGTTGCCCATTCCGGAGGGGATGGGACAATTGGGTGACGAGCACGGGGTCGTTGTGGACTTTATCGGGGTCCATCAAGGGGTGGTCGAGGCAGCTGCAGAGCGCAGTGATTCATTACCTGTCGGAAAGCGGCACGTGGAGGAGCTGGATCGCTATCTCGACAAGCTTTCACCCGACAGGAAGGAGGCGTATCTTTTACGCCTGCTGGATGGGGATGCGACTGCAGTGCAGAGCGCGCTTCAACGCGAACTGCGGAGCTTCGTCGAGCGGCCCCGGCGAAGCCGGTCAGTGAAGCGTGTTCACTACCGTGAGCTGGCCGATGCGGCTCGCTTCGCGGCGGAACGAGAGGCGCTGATTCAAAAGGAGAAAAAGGAAACGCGTCGTCGTGAGTATCTTGAGGCGTTGGGGCGGCGGGAGGACGGGATTTGGGAACGCGTGCATGCTTTGGTTTCCGGGAAAAAGACCAGGGGATATGAAGAAGCGGTGCGGCTCCTGCGCGGGCTCGAAGATCTCTGGTCGACGCGGGAGGATCGAGAGCACTTTCTAAGAGCGGTGCAATTGATTGTCGATGAGTTCCCACGGCTGAGCGGATTTCATAGCCGACTTGAAGAAGCCGGCATGCTGAAGCCGAAGGAAGAGACTGTTTATACGAGCTCCCGGCAGGAGCGATGGAGCGAGAGTAATCCGTTGGAGCGTGAGATTGATCTGAACTGGTGAAGAGATCGGAAAGAGATGAGCACAGGGAGGATCGAATCGCGATGCGGGCGGTTGTGGATGCTTACGGCCCTGAAGAGCAAGCTATCGGGTGGTATTACTATCTGGAAAATGAGCTGGTATTTCCGTTCCGGGCGCGGTGCCGGCGACAGAAGGCCTCATCGCCTCTCAAGGAAAATAAAGTCTACGAGATTGTAGCAATGGCTCACGTCGATGAATGTGATCACGATATCTACGTGATGGTCGATTTTGGTGAGGACCAACTCGCAGTGCCTCTTTCACAGATGGAGCTGGTCGGCGAGATAGACAACGACACCTGCGAGGCGATTCTTGACTGGCACTACTGGGTGGAGCGGGGATACCGGTTTTGATCTGCTGTCTTCGCTCTCGTCTCTGGATCTACGCCGGGGAATCACGAAGTCGTTTGTTTGAGAATGCAATACCGGAAGACGATTTGAGATACTTTTCAAAACGGAGCGCCTTCTCTTGATCTGAAAACGCGAGATAGGTTTCGAGAATCCAGGGGCGGTATTTTGAAGTGTGTTTCGCCTTTCCGGCGTTGTGGGCTGCGAGACGCTGGCGCAAGTCAGAGGTGATGCCGACGTAAGTTTTGGTCGGGTCCGATTCACTACGCAGAAGATACACGTTCCTTCTTCGCCAAGGCTACGAAGGATTCTCGTCAACCGCGAAGTCGTTTGTTTGAGAATGCAATACCGGAAGACGATTTGAGATACTTTTCAAAACGGAGCGCCTTCTCGTGATCTGAAAACGCGAGATAAGTTTCGAGAACCCAGGGGTAATGTTTCGAAGTGTGTTTCGCTTTTCCTGCGTTGTGAGCTTCGAGACGATTGCGTAGATCGGAGGTCATGCCGACATAGGTTTTGGTCGGATCTGATTCGCTGCGCAGAAGATACACGTAGGCGAATTTCGGGGCGGGCATGATGCGATTGGAACAGAAGTGAGGTTTGCTTGGAAGAGAAAACGGTTTGTGATTCGATATGATCTTCGTGGATTTGGAGGAGGGGAGGGTTGACTATCGGGACAAGATGGCCTGCCATTCGGCCTGTTCTCCGTAGCTTTAGCGAAGGGGAAAGCTCAAGCCGCGAAGGACATGGCGATGTGACTCGGTCCATTCTTCGCTAAAGCTACGAAGGACATTCTTCGCTATCATGCCTCGAAATGGGATCTCTTGATAAATGATGGCTTGCCATTCGTAGCTCGAGGAGAGCGGGATTAATACGTAACTCGGTCCATTCTTCGTCAAGACTACGAAGGACATTCTTCGCTCTCGTCCCTCGAGCGAAGAATGGAGGTGAGGGGAGTTGAACCCCTGTCCTAAATGCCGGTTAGACAAACTTCTACATGCATAGTCGGTCTTTTAATTTAGAAGAGGCGGCTTCGATCGACAGAATCCGTTCTCTCCGGTTGCCCTGTAACCTTTCATCGCTCTGACCGGACACCCGTCAGGAGACTAAGCCGACTAAATTAGCGGGATTCAGCTCAGCCGGCGTCGGCCAAATCCCGGGATGCCTAATTAGGCAGCCAGCGCAAGTTCAGGTTCGTTATTTGCATTTGTTTTTTGAACGGCTTTTTACGAGGCCAGCCGATCAACCTCGACACGCAGTCTGCCCTTCAAACAATCAGTCGAAACCAGTACACCCCCGTTTGAAAGGATCTCCTTACTCTATCATGAGACCCCGGCTGAAGCAAATGGCTCAATCTCTCCTAGAAAATTAATCCATCCATCGGCTCGGCCGTCTCTTCGACAGACTTTACCCGGATGATGGGAAGCATTTCTCCACCCTCCTGGACGTAGTGAAGCTGCCCGTAGATGCGATACCAGCCCATCTCGGTGTAGTCGGGCGGTGCCGCTCCGAAATCAATGGGGATCGAGAGCGGTCTAGCATCCGCCGCGCAGCACTCGATGAAGAGACGGAAGGCTTTGAGGCGCATGTTGTTGGGATTGTTCAGCGTTTCCTCCATCAACTGGGCGGTGGTCTCGACGGGGATTCCTTCCATCACCTCCATGAGTTCGCGGTCGCCGGCGGTGTAGAAAATCTGAGGGACGTCGAGGAGGAAATCACCCGTGTCGCTTTGAGGCACCATTTGTTTTAAGTCTTCGAGAGTGAAAGTGGACCAGGACGGATCCCCGGTCTTGGCTTCGGCGGTCTCGCGGTCGGGCGGGGTATCGCCTTCGCCTGGCGTTTCGCCGGCGACGCTGTCACTCGTGTAGGGATTGGCGGATGGATCAACTGAGCTGATCGACGGAGGGCGGGCCGCATTTCGCTCCGCGATTCTCATCTGGAGCATCTGGCGCTCGATTTTACCCCACTTCGCGAGGTACTCAGAGCTGAACTGGTCTTTTGAATAGCCGGTCGCAAAGAGAAAGGGAACGAGGAGAACAAGAAGAGAAAAAATGACGCCGGAAGTCGATTCCTCGTGGTGATGATGTCCGCCGCCATGATTGTGCTCGTGCTCGTGCTCGTGCTCGTGCGGATGATCGCATGACTCTCCGTGATCATGATCATGCCCGCAGTCGTGGTGCTCATGATCGTGGGCATCGTCATGACTGTGGTGATGATGATCATGGTCGCAAGGTTCACCGTGCGCGTGATCGTGGGTGCAGAGGTCGAGGGCGCGGTTCCGATTGATGAAATTGAAGCCGCCGACGAGAAGCATCCCGACTCCGGAAAGGAGGGCGTAGATGCGAAAACTCGGGTCGAGGTGTTTTTCAACCCGCCCCGTCACATAGAAGTAGAGGAAGACTCCGCCCCAGGTGAGGAGCGTGAGAATGGACAGAATCTGAAGAATTTTTTTCATGGTTCTGAGAAGCGGGGATCAAAGACGAATCCAGAGGTAGCTGAGTAAGCCGATGGCGATGAGAAGGGAAAAGGCAAGGATGACGACGAACTTGGAGCGGAAGACGGTGAGATACATGAAAACTAGTTTTACATCCATCATCGGTCCGTAGACGAGGAAGGCGAGCTTAGCCGATTGGGCGACAGGGAAGTTCGCGGCAATGAAGGCGTCGGAGGTGCTGCAGAGGCTGAGGACGAAGGCGAGAATCATCATGAGACCGATGCCGGTCGCCTCGCTTTGGTTAAAAAGAAGGATGAGATCCTGCGTCACGTAAGCCCGGAAGACGGCGGTGATTCCGACGCCGATCGAGAAATACATCGCCGTCTCCATGAAGTCTTTCATCGTCGTGCGCATCGCGAGGACGAGGCGCTCCTGCCTCGTGGCATCCGGGGTGCCGTCGTCGGTTTCGGCCTCTCCGCCGTCGGCTTTCGGCAGAATCTGGGGCCGGAGAATGGATTTCGGGCGGCACTTGAGGACGATGAGCCCGACGCCCACGGTGACGATGAAGGCGATCAGAAGGCGGCTCGAGGTCATGAAGACAGGGCCGTAGGCGTCGATCACGTCATTTTGCCGCAGCGAAAATTGCCCCAGCGAGGAGGAAAAGGCCTTCATCGTGCTCACGATCACGATCGGATTGATGATCGGCGCCGAGAGCATGTAGGTGATCGCGCAGGAAACGGGGAGGCCTTTGCGGATGAGGCGCCGGATCACGGGGACGACAGCGCATTCGCAAACGGGAAAGACCGCGCCAAGGAGACCGCTGCACATCACCGCGAGAGGGCGGTTCTTCGGCAGCCACTTATCAATCAGTCCCGGAGGGAGATAGGCATCGATGAAACCTGAAATTAGCGTCCCAAGGAGAATGAACGGAGCACCCTCGAGCAAGATGCTCAGGAAAAGATAACAGAAATCAGAAAAGGGCGAGAGGGTCTCAGCTTCCATAGGGGGATGATAGGGAGCCTAAGTTAAGGTGAGGCTGGATAGATTCGCAAATGCCGTTTCGCGCTAGCGATAAAAAGCGGAAAACGGAAATGATAAGATTTTTAGTTGCATTTTTGAACACTTTAATTACAATGTTCACATGAGCAGTTATAATCGTGTTACACTAGTAGGAAATCTCACCCGTGACCCTGAGTTGAAGCGGGTCAAATCAGGGCAGGCTGTGGCTGAACTGGGGATGGCGTTGAATCGTTCGTGGACGAATGAGACCGGAGAAAAGCAGGATGAAACCACTTTCGTCGATGTCACGGTGTGGGGAAAGACCGCAGAGAATGCGGCGAAGTATTTGCAGAAAGGGCGCAGCGTTCTCGTGGAGGGACGTTTGCAGTTGGATACGTGGATGGATTCCAAATCGGGCCAAAACCGTTCCAAGCTCCGCGTGGTGGCGGAGTCCCTTCAATTTATGGGGGGTAGCCAGGAACAGGCATCGCAGGATCATCAGGGCCGCTCGGGGAGAGAGGCGGCTTAGGAGGAAGGGTTCCGCGGAGGGGCGGCATGATCACCGCCCGACGGCAGGAACCGTAGCGAAGCGGAGATAGCCAGCCAAAGGCTGCCCAAAGGGCAAGCGAAGCGCGGCAATCCCGTCGCTATCGGATGCTTTGCCGTGTCGCTTTGAAGTAGCGAGGGCATTCCTGCCCTTGTCGCATTGGTCCGGCGCACCGAGTTCTGTGTTTTCCGCTCTTCTTCCTACTCTTCATCTTCTTCTTACTCTCCAGCGGAAGGATGAGATGAAGAAGAAGATTAGGAGTAAGAAGAAGAGTCCTGCCAGGGTCCCCACCGCCGCCCGACGGCAGGAACCGTAGCAAAGCGGAGATAGCCAGCCAAAGGCTGCCTAAAGGTCAAGCGAAGCGCGGCAATTCCGTCGCGACCGGATGCTTTGCGATCTCGCTTCGGGGAAGCGAGGGCATTCCTGTCCTTGTCGCATCGGTCCGGTCCGTCGGATCCCTATCGGAACGGCACGCGGATCGCTTCGATGGCCTTGATATTCGCGATCGTGTTTTCGGGACGGTTCCAGTTCGCAGCGCCGTATGTTACCCCGGCAAAGGCGTCGGCTTCGAGCGCGTAAAGGGGAGGGAGGCTTTCAAGCTTTGGCAGATGGACGGATCGAGGCTCGTCTGACGGGTGGTGGATCGTGAACCCTTCTGCCGCTTTCCAAAAGCGGGGGATTTCGATCCATCCTTCAGTGCCATAAAGGCGAGTCGTCTGGTCGGCGGTCACTGTCATGCCGCAGACGAAGCTGGCGAGGGTGCCCCCCGGAAATGAAAGCGAGCCCGCGAAGTAGTCATCGACGCCCAGCTCGTGAAGGTGGGGAATGCCGCTCACCCCGGTTGGCTCTTCTCCGGTCAGCAATCTCGCGAAATCAATGCAGTAGCACCCGACATCCATGAGTGAACCACCTCCCTCATTGGGCTGAAAGCGGGCATCTTCCATCGACGCGGGACGATTGAAACAAAAGTTGCTCTGAATGACCTTAAGCTCGCCGATCTCTCCGCCGGAAATCGTCTCAAGAAGCAGCCGTGTTTGGGGATGGGCGCGATACATGAGGCCCTCCATGAGGAGAACGCCGTTTTCTGCGGCAAGATCAAAAAGTTCCTCTGCAGCTGCGGAGTTCAGGGCGAGCGGCTTTTCACACAGGACATGTTTCCCGGCCCTCAGGGCGGCGGAGGTCCATGCGAAGTGAAGGGTGTTCGGGAGTGCGATGTAAATGGCCTCAACTGCTGGATCCTCAAGAATCGACGAATAGTCGCCGTAAGCGGTGACTGATTCGAGATCCTTATTTTCGAGTGAGGCAATGAAACGGGACGCTTTCTCAAGACTTCTGGAGGCTACGCCCGCAAGTATTCCCGTCCCGGACAGAGTAAGGTCCGTCCCGAACTGCCTCGCGATATTTCCGGTTCCGATGATGCCCCAGCGGAGGGTGGTTGAATTTGACGTTCCCATTTCCTAAAGGGGCGCAGGATTGGTTTGCGTTCAACTCCGGGGTGCGGGAAGATGTGCGCTCCGATTTCGATAACGAATCATGAGAGTCTTAGTTACCGGCGGAGCCGGTTATATTGGAAGTGTTGCCGTGGATGCTTTGATCGCCTCCGGCAGCGAGGTGGTTGTCTTTGACAACTTTTATCAGGGTCATCGCTCTGCGCTGAATGAGAAGGCGACATTTGTTGAGGGTGACCTCGCCGATGCGTCCGCCGTTGAATCGCTCATGAGCGAGTTCCGCCCCGATTCCGTGATGCACTTTGCATCCTACACCCTCGTGGGTGAATCCACGGAAGACCCGTTCAAGTATCTCGGGGACAACACGACAAACGCGGCCAATCTTCTGAAGTCCGGGCTGCGAAACGGCTTGGAGCGTTTTATCCTGTCCTCAACCGCAAATCTTTTCGATGAGCCTGAGCGGATTCCGATCGGGCCGGAGGAGCGGATCGTTCCCGGTAGTCCCTACGGCGAGTCGAAGTTCTTCATCGAAAGAATGCTGCACTGGGCAAATGTCACGAAAGGGCTTCGCTACGCCGCGCTTCGGTATTTTAATGCCGCCGGCTGCACGAAAACTCGCGGAGAGGACCATGACCCGGAGACGCATCTGATCCCGCTGGTTCTTCAAGTTGCCCTTGGGCAGCGCGAGAAAATCATGATGTTCGGGGATGACTATGACACTCCTGATGGCACTTGCGTGCGGGACTACATCCACGTCGAGGATTTGGCTCAGGCACATGTCCTTGCACTGAATGCGCTCAGTGATCGTGAGGTCCTTCATTACAACCTTGGGAATGGCAATGGGTTTAGCGTGAAGGAAGTCATTGAAACGGTGCGGGAAGTGACTGGGCACGCGATTCCTGCCGAAGTCGCGCCGCGCCGCGCAGGAGATCCCGCGACGCTGATCGCAGACAGTTTAAAAATTCGCGAAGAGCTGGGCTGGGAGCCGAACTACGGAGATCTGAAATCAATCATTCAATCGGCCTGGGATTGGCACGTGAAGAATCCGCAGGGATATGGGGATTGAGGGACGTGCGCTTTCGGCGCGTAAAATTTGGAGTGCGGCGGCTTGACGCCGCTCTGGATTAAAGCGCCTCGGCGCGGCGGGAGTTTACGTGTTTTGCGAGGATGGATGCGTTCTCTGCGCGCGGGACGCACGCAGCCACCTGAGATGTGGCCGCAGGCCCATTTCGCTTGTTCGTCCGGTATGTCCCGCCTCGAAGCGGGACCGCGCGTGCCCACCGAAATGCGCACCGCTATCGCGTCTCGCTTTGCTTCTTTTCCTTCGCCTCCGATTCTGCGAATCTCTCTCCATGAAAACGACGCGTAGAAATTGGATGACGGGAGCTCTCGGGCTCGGCCTCGCCCCCTGGCAGAACGTGCTCAGTGTGAGCGAGCCTTATGAGCGGCAGGGTTCCCGCCTTCTTCTCGGAGTGGCGGCCTACTCGTTTCGAAATCATTTTGCCTACTCACGGGGTGTTGCGAACAAAAGCTATGTCGAGGGATCGCGCCAATTCGACATGGCGGAGTTCATTCGCTACAGCGCCGGGCTCGGGGTCGATTCGGTTGAGTTGACGAGCTACTTTTTCCCGCCCGAGGTGGACGATGCTTTTCTCGCTCATTGCCGCGAAGTCGCTCACATCAATGGTGTCTCGATTGCCGGAACTGCCGTCGGAAATAATTTCTCCCATCCGCAAGATGCCCCGGAGCGTGTCGAGCAGATGGCTTACGTCAAAGACTGGATCGATAAAGCATCCATTTTGGGGGCGCCTCATATCCGCGTCTTTGCGGGGAAGCATCCTAAAGGTGTTGCCCCGGATGACGCCGAGAAAAATGCAATCGAAGCCCTCAAAGGGGCGGGTGAATACGCGGCGGGGAAGGGCATTTTCCTCGGGATCGAAAACCACGACAGCGTCACGACCTCTGACCGCCTCCTCCGAATTGTCACGGCGGTTGACAACCCTTTCGTCGGCGTGAATCTCGACAGTGGCAATTTCATCGCGGAGGACGTCTATGCTGAGATGGAAGCCTCGGTTCCGTATTCGATCAATGTTCAGTTAAAAACTGAGATCAAAGTCGGGGATGGAAAAGAGAAGGTCCCCGCTGATTTGGAAAAGGTGATCCGGATTCTCAAGGACGGCGGCTACGCAGGGCATGTCATTTTGGAATTCGAAGAAAACACCGATCCCTTCGAGCACGTTCCGCCGATTCTAGAGACGCTTCGAGGCTACATCGATTCCTGACGGCACCGGAGATCCTGCCAAAGCTGTCACGTAACAGGATTGGCAGTTGACGCGAGAGGGGGGATTTGTGTCTCATACCGGCTGGAATCCTGCTTTCCTCTCTTTCCATGAAATTCTGCCTGCCAACCCTCATTGCCATTTCCCTGGCGATGTCGGTTTCGCTTTTCAGTCAGGATGAGCCGGACCCCGATGCTGAGGTAATTGAGAGCGAAGGCCCGGCGCAGCTTCTCGAGCGGGGCCGCAACGCTTTCCTTGCGAACGACTTTGCCACGGCCGAAGAAGCACTCGAAAAATTCATCGTCGATTATGGCGAGGCGGAAGAGGCCAAAGAGGCGGCCCGATTGCATCGTCCTCTCGTCGCGATCTCCAAAGTGGGATTAAAGAAATTTGGGGAAGCACTCGAGTGGATTGCGGAGTCGCTGCAAGATCCCGGGATTGAGCCGTCACTCCGCGATGAATTGATGTTCTGGCAGGCGATTTGTCTCATGACGACTGGCGAACTCGTCGAGGCGCAGCGGGCTTTCGGCCGCTATTGGGCGGATGAATCCCATCAACCCTTCAAGCGCTACGAGGCGCTACTTCTCTTTGCGACCCTTTACATTCAGCAGGATTTCCCCGCTGAGGCCGCCGATTTTCTCGAGGAGCAGCTCCCCAAGTTTCGTGATCTCGCGCCGGAAGCAGCAAGCCGTGCCGTCGTCCTTCAGCTCTATGCCCGCTTGCAGGCTGAGCAGTATGATAAAGCACTGGACCTGATTCAGGCCGAGTTTCCGAATCTACCGGAGATGACCCAGGTGATCAGTTTTCAAACCCTTGCCTTGAAATTGGGTTCAAATTTTCTCGAAAAAGAGCAATGGCATGAGGCAATTCGTTGCCTTCAGCGAATCTGGCCGAGGGAAAAGCTTCTCGAGTATCAGGCGGCAAAAATCACCGAGATAGAAGATCGGATTGCCGTCCTCGAGCAACGTCGAAACGCTCAGGGCGCGATCTTTCAGCTCCAGGCCATTTTGAAGCGGGTTAATCGTGAGCTGGAAGGCTTTGAGCAGATCGAAAATTTTGACTCTGCGCTGCGGTTGCGACTCGCGATGGCGTTCCAGGGACTCGGGCGCTATCGTGAGGCGGCGTTGATCATGGCGGAGATGCTGGAGAGCATGCCGCCGGATTCTGTCGTCGAAAGTGCGACTCTCGCGCAGCTTCAGTGCTGGATGGAAGTCAAACGCTGGCCCAGGGCGGTCGAGGTCGCCGATCAATACGAGGCCATCTTTGGTGAGGAAGGGAAATCCCTCGCTACGGTGGTTTTTCTGAGGGCGGAGGCACTCCGTGAAATGGAGGACTACGGAGCGGCGCAGTTGGCTTATGGAAAAGTCGTTGAGCGGTTCCCCAACGATGCCTTAGCCCCGAAGGCGATGTTCATGCAGGGCTTCCTTTATCTCCAGCAGGACGACAACGAAGGGACCTTGTATCAGTTCGATCAGGTCCAGCGGCAGTACCCCGATTCGAGCATGGTCGAGGACGCTGACTACTGGACGGGGATGGCGTATTCCTTCAGCGGTCTGTACGAAGAGGCGCGCGAACATCTCTCCGGCTACCTTGAGCGTTTCGATCCGGCGAAGTATCGCAAAGAGTCCCTCTTCCGCATCGCGGTCTGCACGTTTTCTCTCGCGGAATACGAAGAGGCCCTCACGCTCCTGGGTGAATTTAACGAAACGTATCCGGGTGACCCGCTCACCGACGAGTCGAATTTGCTCATGGGCGACGCCTGGCTCGGCGAGGGCATGATGGAGGAAGGCTTTGCTGCTTATGATCGTGTCAGGCCAGAATCAGGTCGCTTTTTCGAAGATGCCTGGTTCAAAAAAGGGAACGCCTTCAAACTTCTCGAAGAGTTTGAGACGATGCGATCTCATTTTCAGAACTTTGTTGAAACCTATCCGGCGAGTTCACGCCTTCCCGAAGCGGTTTACTGGATCGGATGGACCTGGCTCCGCGAGGAGAATTATCGGGAGGCGCAGAAAGTCTATTGGGAAACGGTTGAGAAACACGGGAACGACCCTGACATGATCACGATCACCGATGTCTTTTCGGCTCTTCCCAAAGTGTATGAGCCGGAGGGCGAAGAAGGGGAACGAAATCTCATGACCCGACTTCAACTCATGAAAACGAAAGCTTCCGTTTCCGATCAAGCCGTCCTCGCAGCAAGGGCAGGATGGACTCGTTCGGTCATCATGAGTCGCGAGAATGAAATCGCCGAACGGTCCGAACTGATCGGAATTCACAAGTGGATGAGCCCACGAGAAACGGCACCGCGCATCAGCGTCGCGGTGGGAGAGGCACTCCTCGCGGCGGATCTGGCCGACACTGCTGAAGCCTTGCTGATCGATATCCGCCGTTGGCATCCGCGCACGGTTGAAAAGGGGCGGATTTATCGTGCGCTTGCGCGAATCGAGGTGGGAAAAGGCGACAAGGAAAAAGCGGTGGAGTATTTTGAAAAATTCGAGCGCGAGGCCTTCGCCTCCGTGGATCTCGGTGAGGTGAAGCTGGAGAAAGCAGCGCTCATGGCTGAGGCCGGTCGCGAAGACGAATCGCGGAAGGAGCTGGAGGCGATTCTTGAGCTTCCCGGCATCACCGCTGAAATCAAAGCGACCGCCCTGACGCATCTCGGCGACTCATGGGCTGCCTCCGGTGAGCACGAAAAAGCAATCGTCTACTATGAGCGTGTCTACGTCGCCTACGGGAAATTCGCGGAGCTGAATGCGAGAGCCTATTGGGGCCGGGGGCAGTCCCTTGAGGAACTCGATCTCTCGAAAGAAGCCCTCGAGACTTACGAGGAAATGTCTTCCCGCGAGGAATTGAGCCGCTTTGAGGAAGCGAAGGAGGCGGCCCGGCGGGTCGAAGTGTTGCGGCCCCTTTTTCCGAAAGAACTGCCTGAGACCAAGGAGGTGTCGTCGTGAAGAAAACGCTTTTAATTCTGCTGTGTGGTTTTGCCGTGAATGCCCAGTCTCAGGATGTGATTCATCTGAAGACGGGTGAATCGTCCGCCTGCGAAATCGAAGCGGTGACGGACAACATTGTCGTCTTTTTAATGCGAGGTCCAGGCGGGGGAACCGCAAAGCGGACGCTGCCGATGGAGCGGGTCGACTTCATCGAGTTTGGTTTTGAGACGGGGGAAGAAGCCGTCTTTAATGATTTGGAAAACATCAGCGCTGAGATTCTGGAAAGCTGGTGGGAATTTCATTTTTCGAATCTGCACCGACCCCGCTCCCGCGCCGGAGTCTATGGGATTGCCTTTGGAAACGCCCTCCTGCGGGAAAACCCGGAAGTCGGCGCGGCACGGGCGCTCTCGGTGTTTGATCGTATCATCGAAAGAGCGTGGGCGGATCATGATAAAAGCCTCGCGCGGCAGGGGCGGTTGCGTGCCCTCATTGCCTCGGGAGAGTTGGAAACGGCAGTGGGCGAAGCGCAAGTCCTGCAGAGTGAGACCGAAGATCCTGATTTACTGATCGAGGTGAAGTTTCTTCTCGCCGAGGCGGATTTTGCGCAACTCAAAGCCCTCGTAGAGGAGCATCCGAAATGGGTCGAGGACGACGAGGTCCGACCAGTGCGGAACGAGCTCTATCATCGTATTGTTGATCAGTATCTTTGGCCGCATCTCTTCCACGCGACGCGGGAAGAGGCCGCTGCCCGCGGCCTCATGAGTGCTGCATCCGTCTATGAATCTGCTGCCGAGACTGAATTGGCTCGTGCGGCCTACGAAGATTTAGGCAAGCTCTACCCGGAGACTCCCTTTTCCGGTCCTGCGAGGGAGCGCCTCGACTCACTTACCAACGCTGAATAATCGACTTTTTACCCAATGAATATGAATTCTGATTCCATCCACCGACGATTCCGCTTCGCCGCTTTGACCCTGACGCTGTTTCTTTTTGGACTGCTGTTTGTCGTGCCCTTTGCCCATTCTCAAGAGGGCGCGGCTGAGGTGGAAGTGGTCGCCGAGAGTGTTTCCGCGCTCGACCTCTATCAGCAGGGCGGGGCCTTCATGCATATTTTGCTGGTTTGCTCGATCGGGACGATTGCGGTCGCGGTTTACTGTTTTATTCAAATCAGTCGCAACAAAATGGCACCGAAGACCCTCGTGGATCGCGTCAATTCTGCCATGGCTGAGCGTGACGTGAGCACCGCCTACAGCGTCTGTGAATCCAGTTCGTGCAGTTACGGTCGCGTCATGGCGGGGGCCTTACTGAAAGTGAATTTTGATCGGGATCTCGCGAACAAAGCGAGCATGATGGATGCCGCCGCTGAGGCCATCGATGAGGAGGAACACCGGCAGATGGTCTGGGTCAATTACCTGAACATTTTCGCGACCCTCGCTCCCATGATCGGGCTGCTCGGGACAGTCTGGGGAATGATCGAGGCCTTTGACAAGTTAGCGACGACCAGCGGCGACCCGAAGGAGCTTGCCGGGGGCATCAAGATCGCGATGGTGACCACGGCGGGTGGACTCATCGTCGGAATTCCCGCAATGTTCTTTTACTTCTTCTTCCGCGATAAACTGCAGGGCGTCATGACGACGGTGCAAAAACACGTCAGCTTTGCGATCGATATTCTGTCCGGGGAAATCCGGCTTCAGGGAGCGGCGACGAGCGCAGTGGAAGAAACTGTCGCCGAGTAAACGCCGGTCGGAAACGAAATGACAAGACGCCATAAAAGACCGTTGGATGAGGTGAGTTTTCAGATCACTCCGATGATCGATTTAACTTTCCTGCTTCTGATCTTTTTCATGGTCACGCAGAAAATCACCGAGCAGCAGCTCAATGTGCCGGTGAGCTTGCCGGTCGCGGTCAGTGCGGTGCCACCCGAGAGAACGGAGCGGGACATCATTAATATCGATGGAGAGGGGAATTACTACATCGGAGATTTACCCGCGACGACCGGGGAGGTTCTCGCGCACTTGAAGATTAAGTTTGAGGATTTCCCGCCGCTGCAAATTTATTTGAGAGCGGACCAGAATACCCCGACGAAAAAGATTCGGGAGTTCGTGGAAATGGCGACGGAAGTGGGAGCAATTGATTTAATTTTCGGCGTCTATGGAAAGTGAATTGAACAGGGTTAAGTGCCGGACTCAACCCTCTTGGGTGGGTCTGAGTAGCTGCGAGCGTGAGCGAGCAGACGGGGCGGGTTCTCGCTCACGCTCAAACCTACGGGGTGAGCATGGTGTTAACTTTCGTTGGATCGGTCTGAGTAGCTGTGAGCGTGAGCGAGCAGACGGGGAGGGTTCTCGCTCACGCTCAAACCTACGGGGTGAGCATGGAGTTAGCTTTCGTTGGATCGGTCTGAGTAGCTGCGAGCGTGAGCGAGCAGACGGAGCGGGTTCTCGCTCACGCTCAAACCTACGGGGTGAGCATGGAGTTAGCTTTCGTTGGATCGGTCTGAGTAGCTGCGAGCGTGAGCGAGCAGACGGGGAGGGTTCTCGCTCACGCTCAAACCTACGGGGTGAGCTAGCAAGCCGTAGCGAACGACGTCAGTCTTTCGGGCAGAGCACAGGTTCCCCGGCGCATCTGATGGCTCGAGCAAACAGGGTTAGATCGATGACTCAACCCTGTTAGGTCGCGCTGGTGGAGGTGATTAAGAAGAAGATTAGGATGAGGAAGAAGAGTGGGATAGATAAAGAGTTTTAATGAGACGAGTTCGGAAGAGACGCAACACGACGGTGGAGATGCAGATGGGGCCCATGATTGACATGGTCTTCCTCCTCCTCGTGTTTTTTATGGTCTCGGCGAAACCGATCACGCCGGAGAGCGATATTCCGATGGGACTTCCAGGGCAGGTTTCGCAGGAGGAAGCGGTCGATATTCCTGACGAAGCGCGAGTTATCATTGAGCCGGACGGGCAGGTCGTTCTCAACGAACAGGCTCTCGATTCACCCGGAAGCAGTTCGCTGCCTGAGTTGCGAAGTGTCCTTACCCGATTTCGAACTTCGGCGGAGAACGCGAAGGCTGATGCGCTCGTGACGCTCGCACCCCACGACACGGTCCCACACCAGCGCTTGATCGATGTTTTAAACGCCTGTGCCGAGGCGGGCATCACCGGAGTCACCCTCGCAGGAGCAAACGATGAGTGAAGTATCGATCCAGCTCAATTCTGATTCGCCGAAGCCGAAGAAGGTGAAAAAGAAAAAACCTCCGCAGACGAGAGAAGAATCAGCGAAGGCAAATCGTCGTGCCATGATTGGTTCAATCATCATTGGCTCGATCGCAGTTCACGCCGTCGCACTGGTGCTTTTCGGCCTCTGGACGGTGGCCAAGCATTTCAGTCGCCCCGAAGCCCGCTTCGAGATGAAGAAGGTGGTGAAAATTCCACCGAAAACGCCGGAGCATAAAATGAATGTCGCGAAGCATGAGGCGATGGCCCCGAAGCCGACTTTCAATGACAAGCTGGTCAGCACCCGCCCGATTGATTTTGCCCTGCCCGAAATGCCCGAGGTGAACCTCGATCAAATGCTGCCGCTTGATCCGTCAGAATTGATCTCCGATCAGGTCAATGGACTCGTTGGTAGCGCCGCGCTTGGTTCCGGATTGGGTCAAGGCCTCTCCGGCGGCGGCGGCACGGGCGAGGGGATGAGCTTCTTCGGGGTGAAGGCGAATGGTGATCGTATTTTGCTTCTCTTCGACGTCTCCGCCAGCGTCGTGAACAAAGCGGAAGCAGCCGGGATTCCTCTCGAGCGAATTCAGGAGGAAACCGTGAAAATGATCGGGACTTTGCCGATCAGTTCGCAGTTTTCGCTGATCCAGTTCACTGGGAACTACATGCCGTTCACCGATGAACTCATCGCCGCGACGCCAAAGAACAAGGAACTCGCGGCGGCGTGGGTCGAGGACAAGTGGGTCACGAGCGGCAGCATGAGTTCGACTGCATCGGGTGTGGAGCAGAATCTGACTGGTGTTGTCGGGATTCTGGAGCGGGCGATTAAAATGCGGCCCGACGTCATTTTTTTAATTTCCGACGCCAGTTTTCAGTGGCGCCCAAGTGGCGGCGGGGGATTCAGCAATGTTCCCTACGAAGAAATCGAAGACGTCGTCGAGCGCATCGAGGACGAACTCCGGCAGGAAGTGCCGATTCATTTCATCGCCTTCGAACCGAAGGCTGATGATGCGGATGAATGGTCAAAGATCGTCAGGAAAACTGGCGGGGAATTTCGGGAACTTAAGGGAAATTAGCAGATCCCCGGTGAAGTTGGATAAATTGATGCTTCCCTTTAAAGTCAATTCGACTTATGGATAGTGGCTCGATCCTCACTGGGACTAACCTCGGACAGTTTCGTGCTCTCCTCTCAACCAAACCAAACAAAAATGGAAATACTCGAAAAAGTAAAAGCATGGCTCGGTGTCCTCGGGCTCGAAGCAGCCGCTCCCTGGATCCTTGCTCTCGTCGTTATCATTGTCGGTTACTTCGTTGCCCGCCTCCTCGAAAAACTCGTCCGTAAGGGTCTCTCCAAGACAAGTTTCGACGATAAACTCGCTAAGCTTCTCGGCCAGGAGTGCGACGGATGCGAAAAAGGATTCTCGAAGTTCGTCTTCTACCTCTTCATGCTTTTCGTCGTGTATTTCGGCCTCAGCCTTGCCGGTCAAGCGGAAGCAGTTGCCCCGCTGAAGGAGATCCTCGATGATATTCTCGGATTCATTCCCAACCTTCTCGCCGCAGGTGTCATTGGATTCGTCGCCTGGATTTTCGCGACACTGGTGAAAAATATTCTCGAAGGTGTCTTGACCGCTTCCAAGGTCGATGAGCGTCTCGGCCTCGGTGATAAGAAGCCAATCACGAGCTCAGTGGGCCTTGTTGCTTTCTTCGGGATTATTCTCATCATGCTTCCGACCGCCCTTGGTGCGCTTAAGATGGACGAGATTTCGGTTCCGATCAGTGAGATGATCGATCAGATTTTCGCTTATGTGCCTTCGCTCTTCAGCGGCATCGTTCTCTTTGCCGTCGGCTACCTCGTCGCTTCGATCGTGCAGAAAGTTCTCGCGAATGTCCTTGAGTCGATTGGACTCGACAAGCTCCCTGAGAAACTCGGTTACACCGGCGGCAGCATCGTTGCCGGAAAGCCTCTCTCCCTGATCCTCAGTTATGTTGCGATGGCAACGATCCTGGTGACGATCGGTGCACAGGCGATCATGACGATGAAGCTCGGCTTCATCTCTGATCTTGCGCAGGACTTTGTGCCCGGTTATTTCAAACTTCTCGCCGCAGTCATTATTTTCTGCATCGCGATCTATGTTGCCAACATTGTGGGACAGCTGATTGAGCCGAAGAGCGAATTCTGGGCAAAGGTGACGAGAATCTCGATCCTGATTTTCTTCGGTGCGGTGGCTTTGCAAAAAGCGAATATCTCTCCACTCACTAATGATATCTTCCAGACGCTTATCACTGCCGTGATCATCGCCTCGGCCTTCGCTCTCGGAGTTGGCGGTGCTATCGCTCTCGGACTTGGCGGTCGCGACCGCGCCAAAGCGGTTCTCGACAAGCTAAAGGGCTAATTTCCCCGTTGTTTTTCAATTAAAAGACTTCAAAACAGGCTTTCGGGAAACCGAAAGCCTGTTTTTTTATAGATTTGAGCGAAAAGAAGCGTATTTTACTGCTTGAGAAGCATAAAAGTTTTATTAGATTCTAACATTCCTTAAGTATTTTCGTTTTTGCTCCGCTTCATATGAGACTCACGCTCATTCGTTTTTTTCTTCTTTGTATCCTTCCCCTGATTTCCGGAGTGGCTTGCAAAACCCGTAATAATCCCGGGTCGGTCATGCCGCCTGCTGAGGTGCCGCCTTCGGAATATCCCATCGGCCCCGACGGCCAGCCGATTCCTCCTGATGCGACCGGGGGCCGCTTCGGCTATTCGGGCGATTCCGGTGCGCCCTTGCCTCCTCCTCCGCCAGCGACTCCGGGCTCACGGGAAGTTCGTGATATGCAGCCGGGCGATACGGTGACGACCACGCCAGCGCCTCCGGAAACTCCCGCTGCTCCTGAGCCGCCAAAGCCAAGCGGGCCTCCATCGAGCGCTAAAATGGAGTTCGCGAATCGTGTCCCGGGTGATCCTCTTGTCGTTACCTTGCCGGGAGCAAACTCTTCTCTCGGTCCTATTTCGGTTGAGAAATATGATTCTGCCGGAAATCCAACCGGCGAGCCTTTGAAGCGGGGGACTCAGGTTCAGATTCCGGATCCGAACAATCCCGGTAAGAAAATTTACTTCAAAGTCCCCTGAGCACTGCCGACGGAGATTCCTTCGGTTGCCTGTCCGTCCTTGGGCCGGGACTCATTGGTGGCTCTGTCTTGAGGGCGGCCCGGGAGTACTTGCCGGGGATCAGGCTGCAAGCCTGGGCGCGGCGCTCAGAAGTTCGCGACCAGTTGCGATCTGATGAAGCGGAGATCGATCTCGTTTCCGATGATCTTAACGGGGCAGTTGCGGGTGCTGATCTCATCATTTTGGCGATGCCGACCGGTTTCATGGCTGACGTCGTTTCTTCGATCGGCGACGGGATCTTGACGGAGAATTCTCTCGTGACCGATGTGGGGAGTGTCAAAGGTTCCGTCATGAGAGAGGTTGCGCCGCTCGCAGTTCAGAAAGGGGGGCGTTTTTTCGGAAGCCATCCCATGGCCGGGTCGGAAAAGAAGGGGCTCGACTTTGCTGAAGCCAATCTTTTCCAGAATGCCTCCGTGATTTTGACCCCTTTCGGCGAGGGCAGTTCGGTGACGTCGGATCAGTCGCGGCTGACACAATTTTGGGAATCCCTCGGCGGAATCGTTTCCGTGCGCGATGCAGAGACCCATGACAAGATTGTCGCGGCGATCAGCCACTTGCCGCATCTTGTCGCGGCGGCTCTTGCCCGCTCGGTCCTCGGAGATGTGCCTGAGGCCGGGGCCTTTAGTGGAGGTGGTTTCCGCGACACGACGCGGGTCGCGGGTGGTCCCGAGGAGATGTGGTCCGGGATTTTGAGCGATAACCAGGCGGCGGTTTCGGAGCGGCTCGGCAAGTTGATTCAGGATCTCGAAATCTGGAAAGAGGCGCTGGATAACCTTGACAGGGAACAACTACGCGGCTTTCTGTCCGAAGCCCGCGAGCTGCGCGAGACACTTTAAATTCCTCTTCATTTCACGAATCCGATGGCTGATCTTCGCGTCAAAAAAGTTAAAGACTTCTCTGCTGAGTTGTCTGTTCCCGGTGATAAGAGCATTTCTCACCGCGCCTTGATGTTTTCAGCGCTCTCCAATGGGCCATGTGAGATCACCGGATTTCTTGCCAGCGAAGACTGTATTGCGACGCGAACTTCGCTTGAAGCGATGGGTGTTGACGTCGAAGTTCTGGGTGAAAACGGAACACATATCCGGGTCCACGGATGTCGTGGAGAATTTCAAAAGCCTGAACGGGCATTGGATTGCGGAAACAGCGGGACGACGATGCGCCTTATGTCCGGACTTCTTGCGGGATGCCCGTTCGAGACTCGTCTCTTGGGTGACGATTCACTGGAACGGAGGCCCATGAACCGCGTCGCGCTGCCTTTGGAAAAAATGGGTGCCCGCATTAGGGGGCAGGGGGATCGCTGCACCGCGCCGCTGACGATCACCGGCCGTGAAAAGCTGACGCCCATTCAGTATCAATCACCGGTTGCGAGCGCGCAGATCAAGAGTGCCATTATGCTTGCTGCGTTGAGGGCAGACGGGAAGACCAGTGTGACTGAACCTCACCCATCCCGTGACCACACTGAGCGGATGCTGAACTACCTTCTCGTGAAAAACATTCGCGAAGGAGATACCGTTTCTATCTGGGGTGGGCAGATGCCAGAGTCACGTGACATTGTGGTACCCGGCGATATTTCCAGTGCTGCCTTCTGGATCGTGGCAGCAGCAGCTCGCGACGGAGCGAGGCTACTGATTGATCGGGTAGGACTGAACCCAACGCGAATTGGTATTCTCAGCGTCATGATTCGCATGGGTGCCCAAATTACGGAACGGGTTGACGAATCGGGCTGTGAGCCGATGGGGTCGATCGAAGTAGTCGGTGGGAAGTTAAAGGCGACCGAGATAGGTGGAGAAGAGATCCCCACTCTCATTGACGAGATCCCGATTCTCGCAGTTGCGGCTGCTTTAGCCGAAGGAACCACGATTATCAAAGACGCTCAGGAATTGAGAGTGAAAGAAAGCGACCGGATTTCAGCCGTTGCCGAGAACCTCCGAAGAATGGGCGTTCCGGTGGATGAATTTGCTGATGGAATGGAAATTACGGGAGTTGAAGAACTCAAAGGGGCAGAGGTGAATTCTTTGGGCGATCATCGGATCGCGATGGCTTTTGCTATTGCGGGTCTCTTTGCCGAAGGCGAAACGGTGATCAAAGGTGTCGAATGCATCGAAACTTCCTACCCGGGTTTTATTCGAGAGTTGAATCAGCTCCAGGCGATGGGGCGCTGATTAGAGCGGCCATTGGCGAAGGAAAAGGTGGGAAGGCGAAAATGTGAAGTGCGGCGGCTCGGCGCCGCTTCATGGGCCTCTTGTTGCGCTATTTAAAGAATGGCTTTCTCATCTTCCCGGACACTTCCGGCAAATAATGCGGAAATAGGCGCTTGTCTCCCTTCCCGTTTTTTGATTTTCTCACGTCTGGCGCCATGAATTTGCCATGTAAATACATTGTATTGGCAAAAAAATGAGCCAAATGACACTTTGCTCTTGTAAAGTCATTGTATTTTGTTCAGTTTACATTGTAAAACATTCCGGAATCCACCTGGTGTTTCACATTAATTGGTAATCTCCACCCCCAAGACGAATGAAAATTCCTCAAAAGCTCTTTCGCAGGGCTACTTCAGCCAAGAATAAACAGGGCGTCGCGCTTGTGACGGTTCTCACCGTTATGGCTTTGACCACGATCCTTGTCTTAACTTTCTTCTCTCTTGCTACGAGTGAGCACCGGGCTTCGAACACCTATTCTCAGGGCTTGCAGGCTCAGCAGGTTGCCGAGCAGGCTGTGAACATGGTGATCGCCCAGATTCGTGAGGCAACGACAATCGGGACAACTAACGCATGGGCCTCGCAGCCGGGAGCTATTCGAAACTGGAATAGCGCTGGAGCCGAGACTTTTGCCTACAAGCTCTATTCGGATGATGACATGAAGACGCTCGATTGGACCGAGTTCAGCGCGGATTTTACGAGTATGCAGGACTGGAATCAGAAGCCGAATCACTACGTGGATCTGAATGAGCCAGTAATTCGAGGGGAGAAAGTCTATTATCCGATTGTTCATCCCCAGGCAGCAATCGAGCCAAAATGGCCTGCGCCAATCGGGAATGATGACGCCGGAATTGAAGGGTTTTCATTCAATACCTTAACAACTCGCAGTTTACCGGGTGGGGCTTTTGGTGAGAAGGCGTCACAGGTAAGTCAATCGGGGCAGCATCTTGCGATGCCGGCGATGTGGATTTATCAGCTCGCCGACGGGACCCTTGGTGTGCTTGCCCCGGGAACCACTGATCCGGATGCAGAGTCGTCGTTTACGGCAATCTCCGGAGTGGGGGTGCCCAGTGAAAACAACCGTATCGTCGCGAGGTTTGCTTTTTGGGCGGACGACGAGACGAGTAAGCTTAATGTGAACACTCACGCTGGCGGCCTCGCATGGGACGTGCCGAAAGCTGGCGGCGAGCTTGATATGGCGATGGGACGATATCAGCCGGCCCAGAAAGAGTTTCAGCGGTATCCTGGTCATCCCGCGACGACGCACCTGATTCCGGCTCTCGCTCCCGGCGTTATTGATATTGTTAACGATCGCGATGCGATGGAGATGATTTTTAATCTCGTCCCTAAAGTTGTTGGCGGAGGATCCGAGTCAGGAACGCGGCCTTTGGATACACGGAATCCTGAGGAAGCAAACGGACTCGTGCCAGATTTCGAGCCCTTGTTTCCCTCAGTCGATGATCTTGTGATGCGTTCTGATCGTACCGCGCATGAATTTCCGGATGCTCAGGGAAACCCTGTTTCCGGCGAAGATCTGAGTGAATATCTGGAGCGGGCAAAATTCTTTTTGACGGTGAACAGCCGGGCTCCCGAGACCAATCTTTTCAATCAGCCACGCGTCGCAATTTGGCCGATCCACAATGCGAGTTACGACGACAAGGACGAGTACGATAAGTATCTCACCTCTTTTGATCAGCTGATTCACTACTGTTCTTCGATGGGGGAGACCATCGGGGCGACTGGATATCCGCGGCATGAATACCTTTTCAAGCGTGAAAATGCCGACAGTCCTACCTTCGATTATCAGGCCATTCCTCGTAATGAAGAGCTTTATGGTTACCTCGCCCGGCTCATGAATACTCCTGTGCCCGGCTATGGAGGTAGCATTTCGCAGAAATACCCAGACCCCGGATATCGTCAGATTCTCACCCAGATTTTTGACTATATCCGATCGACGAATCTGCATGATGATTCGATTTATAAGGAGAATTTCCTCGATGCCTATGTGAGGGAAAACAGTGACGAGCATGCAACCTACACAAACCATCGTAATGATCGGAACAAGCAGGTTGGAATGAAAGGCCACGGGCAGGTCGTCCCGATCACGATTCCGGCTCCGGGAAGCACTGACCCTGACACAAAGGGATTCGGCCGTTTTTATTCGCTTGCCGGGCTGCAAATCCATGTGATTTCATGTGCGGAGCCGGGTGATTTTCCGATTCCGAGACACATGGGATCAACCAGTTATCAGAATCAGAACAATAATGCTCCATCGACGGAGGAGACCTACCTTAACTTTCCTCCTATGCCTTTCGTTCTAACGATAGGTAACGGTAGAATCTTTCCAAAGTTCGAAGACCGTCCCCAAAACATGGATGTGGCGACCTATGAGGCAATTGAGCCTCAGTGGTTGCGGGAGCTTCGTGAGCCTAATAGGAGTCCACTTTACAATCTTGCCTTTGAGCCGGCTCACTGGAATTGGAATCTAGCTTATTTGGATCAGCAGTATTTCGATTTGGTTTACGCTAGTCCTAAGAATACCCGTACGAATGCAGACGATCCTGCTCTGTTTAAGTACGATCCGAGGAGTTTGTCGTTGGCCGCGTTTTCCGCAGGACACACGCGGTTGGCAGATAATGAGCAACTGGTGCAAGGAATGGTGCTATTTAATCTGTTCACGCCATCGATCGGTTGGAGTTCCATCAACCCTGATATGGAGATCAAAATTGAGCTTGATCGGACCAATGAATTTCGATTTGACGCGCTTCCGCAGTTTCAAACCAGCAGTCCCTTCCCGACATTCGGAGTGCCGTTTATCGGTTTTGATCAGTTTCCTGAGAAAGAATACATTTTCTCTACCAACGCAACTGACTCTGCCTGGGGTGGGCGGCGTTACGGCGGCTTAATGCCGTATGAGTTCATTCTTAACGCTGGAGGCAATGTGAACAGAGAGGTAAACCGTGCTTTGAATAGTAGTGTCTACGGCCCATTGAACCTGGGTATTGAAAACGCAGGGATTAATCGTTCCAATTTCATTCCCCTTCGTCCAGACACTCCGAATTTTAATTTTCAGGGTGGTCGGGGAAGATATACTTGGCTTGATAGTGGTTACACTTACATAGAAAATGCCCTCGACGAACTAGACGTGCAAGGTGACCTCGATGAAGTCGCAAACTCTTATCGTTACGATCTAGTGACGGTTCCGTTTAAAATTCCGGGAGTGACGCGGTCCAGCGAAGACCTTCTTCCCAGTCAGCTCATTGATCCGACACGCCAGTGGGTTCCGAATCCGGGTACAGTTGATTTTACTGGAGGCGATATCACTTTCGAGTTTTATCATGGGGGGGAGAAAGCAGAGGGTTCGGCTCCAATCACGGGGACCGCAGTAGGTGCTGAGAATGGGGAATTAATTCAATCGATTAAGATCGATGTACCCAACTTTACGATCCAATATCAGGAAGGTGACCCTATCCGGACACCGATGGTATTTGATCCTTTCAGTCCTGATAGCTACGGTGGAAATACTGGTATCGGCGGTCATTTTAACGAATTTGGAAATTTGGCAAGAGACACGTTTTCACCCATGGAGCGTGCCGCTATGGGAATGGATGCGCCCAATTTGAGCAATGCTAATGCTTTGAGTGCTATTAATAGCAACGAGGATAAGCTCTCTACCCAGATTGGCGCAGGCCCGAATAATGTGGAGCCCGGAAACGTGGGTCGAATAGGTCATATCAACACCCACCGTCGACCCAGTCCGTTCTCGTTGAGTGATATTGTGCAGTCGATCGAGATTCGGCATGGCGACGCTCGTGTCGTGGCGGGTGATTTTGAGATCACTCCTGATGAAGATGTTTTCGCTCCGCATCGCCTGTGGGATGATGCCGCGATGGCCCATTCCGTGACCAATGCGGTCGGAGCGGATTACACCGGTGCCACTATTGAAGACGATTACTTAATCATCCCCGATCTTCCGGGGAATGATCCTTATCGGGACCGGACGCCTCTGCCTTTCGGCGTTGAAAAATCCGAAGATGTTCAGTTGTTCGGGGATTTCGACAATGGTTCGGGTCTGATGATCGACGGTCCTTACATTAACAAGCCGGATGAAGGAAATACAAATTCCCTCAAAACCATGTTTCAACAGGAAATCAGCGGGCAATGGCAAAAGCTGAGGAATTATGGAGAGTATCCCTACTTTAACCGGGAGTGGAGACATGAAAGCGGCGGTCCTGCCTACTTTTCGCCCAACCGCATTGTTTCGGGTCCGGGGATGTTTGGTTCTCTGCCGACAGGGGTCGCTAGCGGTGAGCCATGGCGAACCCTGCTCTTCCGTCCTGCTCTTGCCGGAAGTCAAACACCTGGAAAGCAGCAGCATCCCGGAGGAAATTCCGAAGGGGCAAATGCAGTCGCGGGTGCAGTCGGGCCTCCTGACCATGTCATCATGGATCTTTTCTGGATGCCAATTGTGGAGCCTTACGCAATCAGTGAGCCCCTTTCGACTGCCGGTAAGGTGAATATCAATACTGAGCTGGTGCCATACCTTCACGTGAACCGTGACACTGCGGTCCGGGGTGTTTTCAGGTCTGAGATGATGGTCTGTATTCCTAATGCGATGCACCAGGACTATAAGCACAACAATGGCCGTGGCCGCGGATACCACTGGCGGGACCGTCCGACTGGTGGCGAGCTCCAGGGAAAGCGTCTTCGCTCTATCATTCGTGAAGACGACACACTGGCGCAGTTCACAACGAAATTTGGAGCCGGTTCGACGATATTTAAGTCCGCTACTGAGATCACGGAAATCCACCTGATGCCTCAGGAAGTCAGTGATCGATATGGAACTACTCGAGGTAACGTTGGTAGTTACTCGCCTGACCTCGGCGAAATGAGATCCGGGAAATACTGGTCTGACCATTCGCTGGTCGGAGATAATTCAAGGGAGCGTCCGTATACGAATATTCACAACCGGATCACGACGAAGTCGAATACCTTCAAGGTGCATTATCGGGCCCAGGTGCTGAAACAGTCACGGAGAGACGACGGTAGCTACGGTCTTTGGAAGCCGCTCTTCGATAGCGTCCAAGCAGAGTATCGCGGTTCCTCAATCGTTGAGCGTTATGTGGATCCTAATCTTGATGTAATTCCTGATTTTCCGAATTCGCCGAGTAAGGGGCTGGACGAGTTTTATACGTATCGAGTGATCAATCCTCGGCGTTTCGCACCATGATCCGACCTCCGATCAGAATTTTTATGAAAAACGATATTAGAACGAGAGCAGAAGATGGCTTCAGCCTGGTTGAAGTCACCATAGCAATGGCTATTGCTGCCGTTGCGATTGTCACCCTTCTCGGGATGATTCCTCAGGGAATGAACTCCATGGTGGAAGCGACCGATCAAGCGATCGAGGCCCGCATTCAACAGCAGGTATTGAATGAGATTCAACTGACACCCTTTGAAGATGCGCAGGGTGTCTCTTTGCTGGACGATTTCAGGAGCCTTGAGGTCTACTATGACTCACAAGGGGAGGAAATTGGAGACAGTGTGAGTGGTGCAAAAGGTGATTCCGGGGGTAAAGGGAGCTTCGGACATGTATACACAGCGCGGGTTAGCGTGCTGAGTGCGAACCCCGCAGACAATCTCAATAAAACGGCACCTAATCGGCTCGGAGGAGCTGACTACCGGGGGATGTCATTCGATCGGGGTCAAGATTTGAGCCAAACCAATGAGGGGAATCCTTACATCCGGACCGTGATCATCGAAATTGCCGCAGTTGGCGGCCGGGCGGATACGTTTGATTTCGATGAAACGACTAATTTTGGAGAGATCTCCACTTTTCAAACCGCAATCGTTAAGACAGGAAGGGATTACAGACCATGAAGATATCAACTCAAATCCGGCGAGTGATTAAGGGCGGCTTTTCGCTGATCGAGCTCCTCGTAGCCATGGGCATTCTTTCAATATTGATGCTAATGATGACCGTCCTGTTGGACCAGGTCCAGAAGAGCTGGCAATTCTCAGAGAGTCGAATCAGCCAATTCAGGGAGGCGAGAGTGGCCTTCGATTTGATGGCAAAAAACATCAGTCAGACAACTCTCAATACCTATTGGGATCTGAAAGATGAGGACTCTGACGGTTTGGTGGATGGCTATTTCCGCACGTCAGAACTTCATTTTATTACAGTGGATGGAGACCAGCTTCCCGGTGGGCCAACGCAGAACCCTGTAGGGCACGCGGTTTTCTTTCAGGCGCCTCTTGGATTTTCTACAAACTACCGCAATCTGAATAATCTCTTTAATGGGCGGGGGTATTTCGTTTCTTTCGGTGATGATTCTGCTTTTATCCCGTCATTCGCGAGAGACACCACTGGCGTGCGAAACCGCTTCAGGCTGATGGAGTTCAGGCCTCCGGCGGAGAGTAATCAGGTCTTTCAGGATGGCTGGGATGAGCGGTCTGCCAGTTCCCCGCAAGTATTTGACCAATGGTTCAAACAGGGGCTCGGCGTTGGCAGTGGAAGTTTCACTGACCATCTTAATCCTCTTGCGGAGAACATCCTGACGCTGATTATTTCTCCTCGCGACACTCTGTCGAACGCCGGTGATTCGCGCGGAGAAACCTATTCTTTAATCGCTCCGAGTTATGTCTTTGATTCGAATGACGGCAGTGAAGGGTTTGAGGCCTTCAGTCAGCAGGTGCCTCCCTTGATCAGATTGACAGTAATTGCGATCGATGAGGAAGCTGCGGCGAGGTTTGAAAACGGATCTACGCTTCCGGCTGAGTTGGACCTATCAACCTATTTTAAGCAAACCGAAAACTTCGATGCCGACCTCCGAGATATTAGCGAGGACTTTGGAGAGCAGAATATTAACTATAAAGTATTCAGCACGGTAGTGATGCTACGCAGCTCGAAGTGGAGCACTTGATCTTACAATTAGAAATTCTACCCATGATGATTTCAAGTAATTCAATTAAGCGCCGGGGTTTCTCCCTGATCGAGATGATGGTTGTGCTAGGGCTTGTCGGGCTCCTGATGGCATTTGCCGCGCCGAACCTGTTCAGTCTTATCTCTTCCACCTCGTTGAGCGGGGAAGGGACCTTGCTGCGGAACCAGTTGACCCTGGCTCAGCAAACCGCCGTTTCGAAGAGTGCCGACGTCGAGATTCGTTTTTTCTACACGGATGACCCTTCCGGCGCGAGTAGCGAGCCACTCTACCGCGCCTATCAGCTGTTCCAATACAATCGTGATGGCGAGATGGAGCCGGTCAGCGGCTTTTTCAGGATTCGTGCCCCGGTGGCGATTCATGAAAATTTGAGCACTCTTCTTGAAAGTTCAGCGGCTCAGGGCAACGATCGGAAGTTTGGTTTCGTCGCGCCGCACATGGGTAACTATCCCGCTCCGGTTGGATTTGGCGGAACCGAAGTGAACACCCCGTACATGGCCTTTAGATTTCGGCCGGATGGTTCAACTGACCTCCCGTTTCGTTCGGGTGGTGGCGATACCTGGTATGTGACTCTCGTGCAAGGCGAGGGTGCGCTCCAGAACGATGACCCGCCAAATTACCTCTGCCTTCAGGTGAATCCCTACAACGGTCAGATTTCTGAATTCAGACCGAATTAGGAACTGTTTTTGCTGATTTTGATGTCGCACTGTCAGGACGGCGGCAGCATGAAACATGTTTCATTTTTCGCCTTCCGGAAAATTGGGTAATTCATCGGGATTTTCTCCCAAAAATCGCTTGTGAAATTTTTCACAAGCGATTAAATGGGGCGTCTTCCGCGACCTAACGGCCGTTTTTCTATACGATGGGCAACATTTTTCCACGCTGGAGTAATCTCCTCGCAATCAAGGTTCTTCTGTGCGTCGGCGCACTGGGAACATGTGTCGTCGCTGTCGCTTGGTATTCATGGACTCCGAAATACACGCGAGTCGGTTACATGCCGCAGCAGCCAATTCCTTTCGACCATAGCCTCCATGCCGGACAGTTGGGGATGGACTGCCGTTATTGTCACTCCTTCGTTGAGAATTCCCCTCATTCGAACGTTCCGACCGCTCAAGTCTGCTGGAACTGTCATGGTCCGGGAAAAGTGAAATCGGATTCGCCAAAGCTGGAGCCTCTCCGCGCGGCGATGGATGAGAATTACGAAGGATACACCGGCGAAGCGATCGAGTGGGTCCAGATTCACAAGGTTCCCGACTACGCGTATTTCAATCACTCAGTGCACGTGAATCGCGGGGTGAGTTGCGTTGAGTGTCACGGGAAGGTCAATGAGATGCCGGTCGTCTACCACGCTGAGTCTTTGAGCATGAGCTGGTGTCTTGACTGTCATCGGAATCCTGAGAGTGCACTGCGCCCTCTCGATCAGATCACCAATTTGGACTGGACTCCGGACGACCTCGATCCGGAGGAATTTTATGCCTATGTCGCCGGTAAGACCGGAGAGAGCGCGGAGGACTTGAAAAAAGGCGACGAAGGCAAGGAGTGGGGGCAGGAGCTCATCGGGGCACACCTCCAAATGGCGTGGGATGTGCATCCTCCACAGGATTGCGCCGCGTGCCACCGCTAGAGTGGGAGATGGGGAACTTTTGGAATTTATCTGATTAATGAAGCGTAAGTGGAAACATCCTTCCGAGCCGGAAACATCCCGTGTTCATTGGCGGAGTCTTGGTGAATTAGAAGATTCTCCGGAATTTAATGGCTGGCTTGAGCGTGAGTTTCCTCAGGGTGCAGCTGAAATGGAGGCTGATGAGACTTCGCGTCGTCAGTTCGTGAAGTTGATGGGCGCTTCA